>ENA-OQVM01000152-OQVM01000152.1-marine-metagenome-genome-assembly--contig:-NODE-152-length-110034-cov-5.315351_pt1 | contig 110034 bp, 102 predicted proteins | sample MGYA00237776_ERZ505498 | MGnify/ENA primary metagenome ERZ505498 (study PRJEB26159, sample SAMN06265151) | marine metagenome | isolation source: Helgoland LTER site | place: Germany:Helgoland, sampling... | reverse complement strand
CCCGCATTGGCGACAACGATGTCGATGGGGCCAAGATCGGCCTCGACCTGTGCGATGCCAGCGGCCGATTCGTCATAGTCGGCGACGTTCCATTTGTAGGTTTTGATGCCGGTTTCATCCGTGAACTTGGCCGCAGCCTCGTCGTTGCCTGCATAGGTCGCGGCGACGGAATAGCCTGCGTCCTTGAGGGCTTTGGAAATGGCGGCACCGATTCCTCGGCTGCCTCCGGTGACTAGGGCTGTGCGGGACATGTGGGGTTCTCCTCCGGGTTAGTGTCGTGTTTGTTTCACGTAAAATAGGGCTGCGCGCAACATTATTACGCGCAGTCCCGAATTACGTCCGTTGTTTTGGGTTTAGGCGGCACGTTTTGGCCCCGCCTTGATCTGGATCAGTCGCGTGCGAGGCACATGGCAACGCCCATGCCGCCGCCGATGCAAAGTGTTGCGAGCCCTTTTTTTGCGTCGCGGCGTACCATTTCGAACAGCAGGGTGTTTAGAATGCGCGCGCCGGATGCGCCAATTGGGTGGCCGATGGCGATCGCACCGCCGTTTACGTTTACGATCGCTGGATCCCAGCCCATGTCCTTGTTCACGGCACAGGCTTGAGCGGCGAAGGCCTCGTTCGCTTCGACCAAGTCGAGGTCTTCGGCTTTCCAGCCGGCTTTTTCCAGTGCCTTGCGGGACGCATAGATCGGGCCGACGCCCATGATGGATGGGTCAAGGCCGACGGTGGCGTAGCTGGCGATGCGTGCCATGGGTTCGATTCCGCGTTTTTCCGCGTTTTCGGCTGTCATCATCAGCGCTGCGGCGGCCCCGTCGTTCAGGCCGCTTGCGTTGGCGGCTGTGACTGAACCGTCCTTGGTGAAGGCGGGGCGCAGTTTTGCCATCGCGTCCATCGTTGCGCCGTGGCGGATGTATTCGTCGGCATCGACAATGATGTCGCCCTTGCGGGTTTTTACTGTGAAGGGGGTGATTTCGTCAGCGAATTTCCCGGCCTTTTGCGCGGCTTCAGCCTTGTTTTGGCTGGCGACGGCGAACGTATCCTGCATGTCGCGGGTGATTTGCCATTGGTCGGCCACGTTTTCGGCGGTTTGTCCCATGTGATAGCCGTTGAAGGCATCCCACAGACCGTCGCGAATCATCGTGTCGATATATTTCATGTCCCCCATTTTGTGCCCGGCGCGCAGATGTGCGGCGTGGGGCGACAGTGTCATGTTTTCCTGACCGCCACCGATGACGATATCGGCGTCACCCAGTTGGATGTGTTGCGCGGCCAATGCCACGGCGCGCAGACCGGAGCCGCAAACCTGGTTGATGGACCATGCCGCTGATTCGGTTGGCAGGCCCGCGTTGATGTGCGCCTGACGGGCCGGGTTTTGCCCTTGGGCCGCAGTCAGCACCTGACCCAGAATGGTTTCGGACACTTCGGATTTGTCCACGCCAGCGCGCGACACCACGGCGTCAAGGACGGTGGCCCCCAGATCATGTGCGGGCGTGTTGGCAAAAGAGCCACCAAAGCTGCCCACGGCGGTGCGGGCAGCAGATGCGATGACGATGTTGGTCATTGGGTCGATCCTTGTTCAGGTTGCTATGCGCTGCCTGTCGTCCACCGTGGGTCAGACCCGCGGCGTGATTTCCAGACTGCGCTGTGTCGACCGTGGAATACCGGAAATTTGTGTCAGTCGCAAACCAACATACAGGGTCAGGCCCGTGCGCTTGTGCGCTGCGCTTTTTTCCGCTCGCTGAACAGCCAGCTTGGGCGCACCTGTGGCGGGGAAAAGTAGTACCCTTGCATGCAATCAACCCCCAGATCGCACAGTACTGCAACATCTTGCGCCCGTTCGACCCCTTCGGCCACGACCAGCATGTCAAAGTGTCGCCCGATCTGAGCCATGGCCCGCGTCAGCACCTGCATGTCTGCATCATCTGCGATGCCGTGGCAGAATTGTGCGTCGATTTTCAGGATGTCGAAAAAGAAATCCTTTAGGTAACGCAGCGCGGTATAACCTGATCCGAAGTCGTCCAGTGCAAAACATACGCCCCGCCCGCTCAGCCGATCCATGAAATCCACTACCAGTTCGGGTTGATCCATCGCCGAGCTTTCGGTGATTTCAAGGATCAACCGCTCGCCGATGGTAGTGTCCTTTTTCAGCCATCGGTTCAGCGTTTGCATCCACCGTTGGTACCCGATGGAGCGCGCCGACATGTTGATCGACAGCCGCATTGACGGGTTTTCATGCAGTGTTCGCATGCCCATGTGCAGGGCGACGCAATCAATTTCGCGCCCCAGTTCCGCCCGTTCGACCACGGGCATGAAATCCTTGGCCGGGATGATCCGCCCGGTGTCGTCGATAACCCGGATCAGCCCCTCGTAAAACCCGACCCGACTGTGTTCACCGGCCACCACGACGGGCTGAAATGCCAGCAGGGTCTGGTTGTGTTTGACGGCGTCCGCCACCATCGAAAGTGTATTGCGATCCCGGTTGCTGACGGCGGCGTCCAGCGGGCTGGTCGCCCCGAGGGTCAGGTCGATGGGTCGGAATTTCGCCATGGCGCGTGCGCCCCCTGCTGTTGTCATTTGCTGTGGTCACTCTGCCCTTGGGGATGTAAAAACTGTCTTAATGTTTGCATTTTGTTCTAATTTTATGCGGTAACCAAGGCGGGGTCACGATGAACGATCGATGTGGCTGGGTGGGGCTGGAGCCCATCTATGTGGAGTATCACGACACCGAGTGGGGCGTGCCGGAATATGATGCGCGCACGCTGTGGGAAAAGCTGATCCTTGATGGGTTTCAGGCCGGCCTGAGCTGGATCACCATTTTGAAAAAGCGTGATAATTTTCGCGCCGCTTTTGCCGGGTTCGACCCAGAGATAATTGCTGAGTGGGGCGAGGCGGATGTGCAGCGTTTGTTGGGGGACGCGGGCATCATTCGCCATCGTGGCAAGATCGAGGCCACGATCACCAATGCCCGCGCGTATCTTGAGTTGAACGCCACCGAAGGGTTTGATCACTTTCTGTGGAAATATGTAGACGGTGTGCCGCTGCAAAACCGGTTTGCCACGCAGGCCGATGTGCCGCCGTCCACCCCAATGTCGTTGCAGGCGTCCAAAGACCTCAAGGCGCGCGGGTTCAAGTTTTGCGGCCCCACCATTGTCTATGCATTCATGGAGGCGACGGGGCTGGTCAACGACCATATCATAACCTGTCATCGTCACGGCGAATGTGCTGCGATGGCGCAGGAGGCCAAGGGGCGTTGACTCTGTCCTCATCGACCGTATAAGCGCTGCTTCATTGGTGTTGGTGGACCTCGCAAGAGGTTTCCTGTCGGTCCGGCAAAATCCGGGCAGAGGACAACGCCCTTCACGCGATCATCATCCCGAAAAGTGGATACCGGTTTTCGGACAAGGTGATGACGCACTAATTGATGAAGGAGATCAGCCGTGACAAAACGCACGTCTGCCAAGTACAAACTAGACCGCCGTATGGGCGAAAACATCTGGGGTCGCGCCAAATCCCCGGTCAACCGTCGTGAATATGGCCCCGGCCAGCACGGTCAGCGCCGCAAGGGCAAACTGTCCGATTTCGGCATCCAGCTGCGCGCCAAGCAGAAGCTGAAAGGCTACTACGGCGACCTGACCGAAAAGCAGTTCCGCCGCATCTATGCCGAAGCTGAGCGTGTCAAAGGCGACACAGGTGAAAACTTGATCGGTTTGCTGGAGCGTCGCCTGGACGCCGTTGTTTACCGCGCCAAGTTCGTGCCGACAGTGTTCGCCGCCCGTCAGTTCGTCAACCACGGCCACGTCCGTGTGAACGGCAAAAAGGTCAACATCCCGTCCTACCGCGTCAAAGAAGGCGACGTGATCGAAGTGCGTGATCGTTCCAAGCAGATGGCCGCCATTCTGGAAGCAACACAACTGCCAGAGCGTGACGTTCCGGATTACATGGACGTCGATCACTCCAAGCTGGTTGCCACATTCGTGCGCACCCCCACGCTGGGCGATGTACCATACCCTGTCATGATGGAACCAAACCTCGTGGTCGAATTCTACGCTAAAAACTAAGGTTTTTGCCTTTGGCGGGCCTGTTTGGCTTGTATCTGAAATTATGTGGCCGTCCCTTTGGGGCGGCCATTTTCGTTGAAAAACGGCCCAATTGCGCCGTTTTCCCCACAAAGGTAAGGAATACCTTGCTGGATTTTTGACCAGTCTTTGTTAGTCTTGTTCCCGTTCATTGGATGTGCGCGCGGAAATTTGGCCGCGTTGTCCCGTGGATATTTTGGGATTTGTACGCCCGTATTGCGAGATAACGGAGAAATTTAATGGCATTAAGCATTAGCGGCCCCGTCGGGGACAAACAGCGGATCACCAAGCCCGAAAAGAAGAACGAGAAGTTCAAGGCCGTCGGCAACAAGCCCGCTGATGTTGAATTGGTTCAACTGATGCTGGTCGCAAACGGGGTTCCCTGCACCATTGACGGCAAATGCACGGCGGCCACGATCAAGGGGATCCGCGCTTTTCAAAAATCGGCTTGTGGGTTCAAAAAACCGGATGGCATCGTCGATCCCGGTGGCAAGACCTGGAAAGCTGGTCTGTCAAAGCTGCAGGCCCGCGATGCAGCAAACCGCAAGATACTCGAGAATCTGGTTGTCATCACCGAAGGCGGCAAAGAAAAGAACATCACCCGCAAGGAATTCGATCGCCGCCAGCAAGAGGCGCTGAAGGCCGTCCGGGATAAGGCCAACATGATGCACGGGCAGGCCGAGGCGCAAAACGATTTCTGCAAAGAAGCGGAACGCACAATGCAGGGTGCGGATGGTGTGATGAACCAGTTGACTGAGTTCACCGTGCGTTGGGCCAACGACAAAGCCAATCCACCGTATGGCCCCATTCACAAATCCAGCAGCGAGGCGCTGACGCTGCAAAACCTTGCCAAGGCGTCCAAACCCGACTGGAACAAAATCCACAAACAGGAAAACAAGGCCGTGCGCGCCTATAACGCCGGAACCAAGGCGTTTCAGACCTATATCGACGCCCGGATTGCCACGGCCAGCACGATTGTCGGCCGCCTTGAGGTTGTCCGTGAGACGTCATTTGCGATCGTCGAGGCCTATGCCACGGCCCGTCTGATCGCCACGCGCGGAATGTCCCCGGCCAAGGCCAATGCCATCGCGGCGGCATCCACTGAGGCGATGAAATCGTCGTCCGGTCAGTTCGGCGAATATCTGGCCGGTGGCAACGTGACCTGGTCCAGTTCTGCGAAAAAGATTGCGATGGACACTGCATTCGCCGGGGCCGCCGGGGCCATCGGCGGAAAGATGTCGGCGGGCATGTCCAAGAAATTCTGCGGTGATTTCGCCGTCAAGTTGACGCCCAAGCTGAACCTGAAATACTTTCCCAAGGAAGGTGTCGAAAAGTTCACCACCGGGTTTCTCAAGTCCTCTGGCGGGCAGGCGTTTTTCGAGAACATGGCCAAAGAGACGTTCATGTTGAGCAAGACGGCCTTTACCAAGGGCAAGCTCAGTCAAAAGGATTTCGAGGAAGCCATGTCCAAGGCCATGACGGCGGGCATGTTGAATGGTGCCGTCGGTAAATCACTCAGCACGTTTTCCAACCGGATTCCCGGTGCTACCGATTACGCGCTGGACATGATGCTGAAAAGCAAGGTGGGCAAGGGCATGACGCCCGACATCATGCGCATGTATGATGCCGATACGATCAGCAAGGTCGTTGCCAAGCATGGCGATGACATCATTAAAACCGTGACTGAAAAAGTGTCGGGCAAGCCCATCGAAATTGCTGTGCAGCGCACATTGGCCGGGGCCAGCGGCACCGAAAACGAAAAGGCGCTGGAAAAGCAGTTCCAATCCGAATTGCGCAAGAGTGCAGAGTTGCGCAAAGAGATCGACGTGCTTTTGAGTGCCGAATTTGGTAAATATGCCAAGAAGCTGGAAAAGGCGAAGTAACGCCAACCATCCGTTGCGCGCCACCGTCTTGGCGAGCGCGCTTTTGTCACTGGTCACTCGTGTCGCCGGGCCCTAAAACTGCCCGAAGCTACGGAGTCCGTTTATGACCAGCATCACCGCACAACCCGGAATTATGGATATTGCCCTGTATCAGGGCGGTCAGTCGCATCTGGCCGGTGTCGAGCATGTTCTGAAGCTGAGTTCGAACGAAAATCCGCTTGGTCCTCCGCCCAGTGCGGTCACTGCGTTGACGCAGGCTGCTGCTGGTTTGCATCTTTACCCCTCGACTGATCATGCCGCATTGCGCGCCGCCATCGCCGAAGTCTGGGGACTGGAAGCAGACCGTCTGATCTGTGGTGTTGGATCGGATGAGGTGCTGCAATTCGTGACGCAGGCCTTTTCCGGGCCCGGTGACGAGATCATTTATACGCAGCATGGGTTTTCCATGTATCCGATTCTGGCCAGCATGGCCGGGGCCACCCGTGTCTGTGTGCCCGAAACGGATCGTGTTGTGGATGTGGATGCGATTCTGGAGGCTGTGACGCCCCGCACCCGCGTTGTGCTGCTGGCCAATCCGGCCAACCCTACGGGCACCATGCTGCCGGATGGCGACCTGGAGCGCTTGGCCGATGGGTTGCCGGATTATGTGATCCTTGTGATCGACGGGGCCTATGCCGAATTTGCCGAAGGGTATGACGGGGGGATATCGCTGGCGCGCGATCGTGCCAACGTGCTGGTCACCCGCACCTTTTCCAAGCTCTATGGCTTGGGCGGGTTGCGTGTTGGCTGGGGCTATGGCCCGAGCGCGATGATCGATGTGATGACCCGTATTCGCCAGCCGTTTAACCTGTCGGTTGTGCAACTGGCGGCCGCCGAAGCGGCTGTGCGTGATACCGCGTGGTTGGACACGTGCATTGCCCTGAACACAGTGCAGCGTGCCCGCCTGACCGGGGCGCTGCGCCAGTTGGGGCTGGCGTGCGATGACAGCCATGCCAATTTCGTGCTGGCCCGCGCCGCTGACAGTGTCGAGGCGGATGCGGCAGAGGCTGCGTTGAACGCGGATGGCATCCTGATCCGCCGCGTGGCGGGATATGGATTTCCCGAAGGGTTGCGCATCACTGTGGGCAACGCCGATCAAACGGGCCGCGTGATTTCCGCCCTGACCAAATGGCGCGAGGAGAGAGTGGCGTGATGTATAACCGTGTTGCGCTGATCGGCCTTGGCCTGATTGCATCGTCGATGTTCTGGGGCATCAAAAGGGGGCAACTGGCTGGTGAAGTCACTGGCTTTGCCCGCTCGGAGGCGACGCGTGATACCGCCCGCCGTATCGGATTATGTGATCGGGTTTGCGACACGCTGGCCGAGGCGGTCGAGGGTGCCGACCTGGTTGTGCTGTGCGTGCCTGTGGGCGTGATGGGCGCTGTGGCGGCGGAAATGGGTCCACACCTCGCGCCGGGCGCGATGGTGACGGATGTTGGGTCGGTCAAGCGTGCTGTCATCGATGCTGTGTCGCCGCATCTGCCGAAGGGTGTGCATTTCGTGCCCGGTCACCCGCTGGCCGGGACCGAGCATTCCGGCCCCGAAAGCGGCTTTGCCGAATTGTTTGACAATCGTTGGTGCCTGTTGGTTCCGGTGACGGGAAGTGACCCGGAGGCGGTGGCGTGCTTGCGCGCGTTTTGGCAAGGTCTGGGTGCTAACGTCGAGGAGATGGACCCCGATCACCACGATCTTGTCGTGGCTGTCACCAGCCATGCGCCGCACCTGATCGCCTATACGATGGTGGGCGTGGCCGACGATCTGCGCCGGGTGACCGATAGCGAAGTGATCAAGTATTCCGCCGGTGGCTTTCGCGACTTTACCCGGATTGCTGCAAGTGATCCGACGATGTGGCGCGACGTGTTTTTGAACAACAAGGATGCGACGCTGGAAATCCTTGGTCGTTTTACCGAAGAGTTGTTTGCCCTGCAGCGCGCAATTCGTCAGGGCGACGGGGAACATTTGCACGATTATTTCACCCGAACGCGTGCCATTCGCCGCGGGATCATCGAGGCGGGTCAAGACACCGATGCGCCCGATTTTGGTCGTGGGGCCAAGCGGTGAAAGCATTTGGTGTGATGATGCTGTTGCTGGCGGGGGCCGCCGGAGCCGCGCCTGATCGATCCATCCGACCTATCGCCCGTGCTGTTGACGCCCCGGTCGTTGAAACAGCCTCTGTTCAACTCGCGGCTTTTTCCGCTACCGCTACCGCTGCCTTTGCTTCGTTGCGCCCAAGCCTGCGCCCGCCAGCCATTGTGCAACGTGCCATGGCGCGCCAGGCGGAGCGCCGCCGCGGGCAGGTCTGCGGCGACCTTGAATTGCAGGGCGATACCGTTGGATTTGTGCCCGGTCGCATCGAAGGCTGCGGTATCGAGGAGGCGGTGCGTCTAAAATCCGTATCTGGCGTGACCCTGAGCCAGCCTGCGCTGATGGATTGCCCGACCGCCAGAGCCCTGAAACGCTGGACCAACCAAGGTGCAAAGCCGGCCGTGCGCAAGACGGGTGGCGCGTTGGCAAGTTATCGCGTGGCAGCGCATTTCGCCTGCCGCACGCGCAACAATCAGCCCGGTGCGCGCATTTCCGAACATGGGCGCGGCAAGGCCATCGACATCTCGGGCTTTGTTTTGGCGGATGGTACGACCCTGACGGTGCTGGATGATTGGAATTCCCGCGACAATCGTGCGCTGAAACAGATGCACAAGGCCGCCTGTGGTCCGTTTGGCACTGTATTGGGCCCCAATTCGGATCGGTTTCACCGCGATCATTTCCATTTTGACACGGCCCGCCATCGTGGCGGCGCGTATTGTCGATGAGTGTGATTTGTATCTGAGGTAACGACCCCCAAGGCTCTGCCCCAGACTGTCGCCGTTCATGTTGGGCATACGCGTGTCTTGTGTGCTGCAAATCCCCTGAGGCGCGGTGGTTTATTGATAATGCACGCTTAGGGTAGCGCGTTAGCGCAGGATCAGGCGTGGGGCGGGGGCGATGGGCAGGAAGCCGAAATAGATCGCTCCGTCGCGAAAGGTCACGTCGACATCCAGTGTGTCCTGATTGCCAGACGCGCCCGCGAGAAGTTGCATCACCCCTTCGGCTTGGTTGCGCAATGTGGGTGCCAAGCTGCCGCTGCGTTCGGCCAGATCCAGCATTGCGCGCCAGTTTTCCGCCTGTATGGACAAATCTCCCGTCGGTATGCCATTTGCGTCGACTTGCAGGTCTGCGGTGACGTTGATGTTCAGATCGCCCCAATGTGCCTCTGCCAGATGCAGATCGATCGAGCGGGGTTGGGGCCGCGCGGTGTCGAGTGCGCGTCGATCCCAGGGTTGATCGAATGTCACTGTCGCCCGCACTGCAAGGCTGTCGAAGGTGCGTGGAAAATTCTCGGACAAGCGCAGATTCTCGCGCGCAAGATCACCCGGCGCGAACGCGTCGGCGCGCGCCTCAAAGGCATATGTCGCCCCTGAGGATTGCATCATGGTCAGCGCGAGCGTGTCGGCTTGCATTTGTATCTCTGTGCTGTCCGTCACCTGCCATGGTCCTGCCGTCCAGCCCAACGCCTTGAGTTCGAGCGCGGGACCGGGGTGCAGGTTCAGCGCCATGATCCCGTCCTGCATCGCGAGCGACGAGCGCCCGTACGGCGAGGACAGCAGGATCGGTCCATCATCCAGTGTCATAGTGACATTGCCGGGCCACCAGGCAGGGGCCGTGATATCAAGATATGCCGTTTCGATGGCAACCCCTGCGTCGGGATCGGCCAGCGCGATGTCAGACAGGTTGGCCTGCAAAGTCAGGGGAAAGCCCCCGCCGCTGATCTCGCTCAGATCGGCTTGCCAGCCCTCGATGCTGCGGGCCTGAAACCAGTTCGTGATCGCGCCGCGCATCGTGGTCGAGGCCATAAACCACCATCCGCACCACGCCACTGCCGCCAAAACAACGATCCATACCAATTTGCGCATGGGGGCCCTTTCCCTCTGATCCGAAATCGGGTCTATCGCATGCCATATGGAAAGGACCAGCTAAATGACCATATGGGTGTTCGGCTACGGCAGTTTGCTGTGGAATCCGGGGTTTGACGTTGCCGAAGAGGTAAGTGCGACCCTGTCGGGCTATGCGCGGTCATTTTGCATGCGGTCGATCCATCATCGTGGCACAGACGAGGCACCTGGCCTTGTGTTGGCGTTGGATGCGGCGGCCGAAGCGGTTTGTAATGGCGTTGCCCTGCGTGTGGCCCCTGGTACAGAAGATGCGACACTGGACTATTTGCGTGAGCGCGAATTGGTGTCATCCGCATATCTCGAGCGGATGTTGAACATCACGCTGGCAGGTGGCCAAAATGTGACGGCTGTGACGTATGTGATTGATCCGGATCACGTGCAATATTGCGGTGGTCTGGCCCTCGAAGAACAGGCGCATATCATTGCCCATGCGGTTGGTGGGCGGGGGCCAAACTGTGAATATCTGTTCAATACAGCCGATCATTTGCACACTCTGGGCGTCGCTGATCCTGACCTTGACTGGTTGTCGCGCCGCGTTGCAGCGATCAGGGCATAAATCCTTGGCACTTTTGCCGAAAACCCGATAGATTGCTGAAAGAGCAGAACAAACAAGGGGTCAAAAGCCAGCCGATGGCACAGACCACACCCGAGGCACAGCCGCACTTTTCCCAGCCCGTGCGGCAAATAGCATTGATGTTGATCGTTCTTGGCCTGTCGGGCGCGGGCGTGGTTTTGGCGTTGCCGCGCGTTTTGCCGGTGTTCGAAGCCAACCCGTATCTGAACGGTTTCATTGTTTTCGTTTTTCTGATCGGCGTCGTTGCCTGTTTCTGGATGGTGTTCCAACTGATCAATTCGGTACGCTGGATCGAAGGTTTCGCCAGCGAAGGGCCGACGTCCAGTGACCGCGCGCCTCAATTGCTTGCCTCGCTTGCGTCGTTGTTGCGTGCGCGTGGCTCGCGGATGCAATTGAACGCCACGTCGACCCAATCGATTTTGGATTCAGTTGCGACGCGCATTGATGAAGTGCGTGAAATCACGCGGTATATCGTCAACCTTTTGATTTTTCTCGGGCTTTTGGGAACGTTTTACGGTCTTGCTACCACTGTTCCGGCTTTGGTCGATACCATTCGCAGCCTCGCACCCCAAGACGGGGAAGCGGGTTTTGAGGTGTTTGCCCGGCTGATGAGCGGGCTTGAAGCCCAGTTGGGCGGGATGGGCGTTGCCTTTGCGTCGTCGTTGCTGGGTTTGGCGGGGTCGCTGATTGTTGGTCTGTTGGAGCTGTTTGCGGGGCACGGTCAGAACCGGTTTTACCGCGAACTCGAAGAATGGCTGAGCTCGATCACGCGCGTTAATTTCGCCCATGATGGGGATGGCAGCAGCGAGGGAAGTGGCGAGGCGCAGATGATGGCCGGCGTCATGGACCATTTGGCCGAACAGATGGAAAGCCTGCAGAACGTATTTTTGCAGTCAGACATCAGCCGATCCATCGTGGACGAAAAACTGACCAAGCTGACAGACGCGGTTGAGCGGATGACCGAACGGATGCAGGGTCAGGACGGCAGTTCTGGTGCGATGGAGGGGCTAATTGACGGTCAAAACCGGATGGCGAGCGGATTGCAGACACTGGCAGACTGGCAAATGCGGGGTGTGAGCGCCCAAGAACGCATGATCGAACTTATCGAGGCCCAAGGTGGCAGCGACGGGATGGATGCAGAAAGCCGGATGCGTTTGCGGTCGATTGATGTGCAGATGCTGCGCATTCTCGAAGAGATCAGCGCGGGCCGTCAGGAAACCATGTCAGAGCTGCGCACTGATATTTCCGCCCTTGCCACAGCGCTGAGCCAACCGCGCGGTCAGGGACGGCGGGCTGTGGCAAGTGACGTTATTCCCGATCCCCAAGACCCTAGCGGCGGGACACCCTAGCCATGGCGCTGTCACGACGCACAGGGCAGCGGTTTCAGGCCTCGATCTGGCCGGGCTTTGTTGACGCGATGACCGGCCTGTTGCTGGTGTTGATGTTCGTGCTGACCATTTTCATGGTTGTGCAATTTGTCTTGCGCGAAACGATCACCGGACAGGAAACCGAACTGAACCAACTGGCGGGTGAGGTTGCGGCCCTTGCGCAGGCCCTGGGGTTGGAAGAACGCCGTGCCAATCAGCTTGATGCTCGGCTGACGTCGCTGAATGCAACATTGAATGATGCCCAATCCGAGGTCGAAGAACAGGCGGCGTTGACCACCGCGCTAACATCGCAACGGGATGCGCAAACGGCTGCACTGGAAGCTGCACAGACGCGCATCACCAGTTTTGAAGCCCAAGTTGCGGCTCTGATTTCTGAGCGCGATGGGGCGTTTGATCGGGTTTCGGGCCTTGAGGCGGAGCAGACCCGCCTCATGTCCGAACAAGAGGCGTTGAACCTGGCGCTTGCGCAGGCGCGCACCGAAACAGACGCCCAAGCAGAGGCGGCGCGACTGGCGGCCGCCCGCACGGATGCCTTGCAGGCCTTGATTGCTGATTTGCGCGCGCGAAACGCTGACACAACGGCGCAAGCCACCGCATTGCAAGCAGATCTGGAGGCAGCGCAAGTGGCGCTGAGCGCGGAAGAAGTCGCGCGACTGGCCGAGGCAGCAGCTGCCGAAGCGTTGCGCGCCCGGCTTGAGAACGCGGATGCCGAATTGACCGCAATGACCTTGAGCCTTGAGGCACAGCGCCAAGAGGCTGAAGATACACTGACATTATTGGCCGCCGCCCGCGCGGCCGAAGCGGATTTGGATGCGCAATTGGCAGCGGCGCTGCTGGCGGTGGACACATCATCCGGCAGCGCGCGGGCTGCGCAAACGAGGCTTGACCTGCTAGAAGCGGACCTGGCCACTGCATTGGCCGCACTGGATGCCGCCGAAACTGAAACCAGTGTTGCCAATACAGAACGTGCCACGCTTGAGGCGCAATTGGCGGCGGCCCTGTTGGATGCCGAAGATGGAGCCGCAGCGGCTGCTGATCTGGAGTCGCAGCTTTCGCGCGCCTTGGCACAGTTGGAGGATCGCACCACCTTTGCGGCGTCGCTTGAACAGCGTCTGCAGGCGACTGAGGCCGCGCTGGATGATGGAACAGTGACAGCCGACGCGTTGCAAACCGAATTGGGTGTCGCGCAATCCGCCTTAGCAGCAAGCGCCGCGCAAGTTGTCGAATTGCAGGCGCAGCTGGAAAGTTCCCAAGCGGCGCGCACTGCATCTGCGCAGGACATTGCCGATTTGCAGGCCCGATTGACCACGCTTGAAGCGCGGATCGCGGCGTCTGATCTGGACATGAGCGATATCCGTGATCGACTGGCCGCAGCCATGGCCGCCAAACTGGCAAGCGAAGGGGCGCTGGCCGCGCAAACCGCGGATCTGAACGCGCTGCGCACGCAACTTGCCACGGCCATTGCAGCGCGCGATGCAGCGGCGGCAGATAGCGCTGCGGCAGGTAACAGCAATTCCGAGGTGCGAGCACAACTCGCCGCCGCGCTTGCTGCCAAATTAGAGGCTGAAACCGAGCTGCAAACTCTGGGCACTGACACAGCAGAGGTGCGCGCCGCACTGGCTGCGGCCCTTGCGCAAAAGGCGGCCGCTGAACAGGCCTTGGTTGAAACCAGCAGCGCCGCGGATCAGCGCGCCGCCCTGTTGGCCGCCGCGCGCGAGGCGCTGAGTGCGGAGGAAGCGGCAACGCTGGAGGCGCAGCGTCAGACCGAATTGCTGAACCAGCAGGTTGGGGCCTTGCGCAACCAGTTGGGGCAATTGCAAGCGCTGTTGGATGATGCCGTGGCGCGCGATGCGGCACGGGATGTACAGCTGCAATCGCTGGGGTCCGAATTGAACACCGCGCTGGCCCGCGTGGCCGCCGAAGAACGCCGCCGCCGCCAGCTTGAAGAAGCCGAGCGCGCCCGACTTGAGGCAGAAGCCGCCGCCCTTGCCGCGCAGGCCAAAGACCTAGCTGCGCAGGCGCAGGACCTGGCGCGCTACCGATCCGAATTCTTTGGTCGGGTACGCGATGTTCTGGGCACGCAAGACGGTGTGCAGATTGTCGGGGACCGGTTTGTGTTCTCGTCCGAAGTGCTGTTTCCGCCCGGCGGGGCCAATCTGTCGGAGCTGGGGCAGGGCGAAATCGCCAAGATTGCCAGCATTTTGCGCAATATTGCCGGGGACATCCCGCCTGGAATTGACTGGGTGATCCAGATTGATGGTCATACGGACAATGTGCCTTTGTCGGGTACGGGTGCTTTTGCGGACAACTGGGAACTTAGTCAGGCGCGCGCCTTGTCGGTGGTGCGATATATGGTGAGCGCTTTGGGTATTGCGCCTGATCGTTTGTCAGCCAATGGGTTCGGGCAATACCAACCTGTCAATCCCGACGATACGCCAGACGCGCGGGCGCAAAACCGTCGCATCGAATTGAAGTTCACCGAGAAATAGAGCGCGTTACCGGATCGTTACGGACCCTTGAGCGGTACTGACAATCTGAGTGCCGCGGATCAGGCTGACGGTGCCTGTATAGACACCAGGCGTCCAACCGGTGCGGTGTTTCTTGCCTATGGCGCGAAAGAACTGCGCTTGATTTTTCGCGAGCGTCACGGTTTGGGACATGAATTCCCCGTCGGGCCCAACGATCTGCAAATTGATCGCATCATCGGCCTGACCACCAAAGGCGTACCCAAAGACCACCAAGGCCGATGCGTCTGTGGGTAATGTGTCTGTGGCGGCGCGCCCGGCCTTGATGTCGTTGAACTCAGGGACCGCGTCCGCGAACCCGACACTGAGTATCCCGCCGGGCAGGTAGGGCAAAGGCGTTTGCCACAAGCTGTCGCTGCTGGGCGCGCCGCATGTGATCTGGCCATCAGGGTCGAACGGATCGACGACCACCCCATCCTTGCGCAGGGTCATGTGAACATGCGGAAACTGAGTTTTTCCGGACAGACCGACCTGACCAATCACGTCGGATCGGTTCAGCCTGTCACCGGTTTTCACAGTAACGGAGCCCTGTTTGAGGTGGCAGTATTGTGCCGTCCAGCCGTCGCCATGGTTGACGGCCACGCCGTTGCCGCAGTCGCGCCCATCAATTTCGGCCACGCGTTCGGCAGTGAATATTTCGTCGCGCATTCCGTTGCGTGTGCCAGTGACCACGCCTGGTGCCGGGGCGATGACGTTCACACCCGCTTGCATCTGCGCGATGGATCGCAGGGCAAAATCCGTGCCTTTGTGTGCGTCATAGCTGAGCGGGGCACAGTGAAAATCCATCGCTGCGGGCGATGGATCATGGTCGACATACTGCTGCACAAAGCAGTCCGTGCCGAGGTCGCAATCAATTGGAGGGATCAGGGAAATCTCCCTTGCCGCAAGCGGACTTGCGGCAAGGGTTATGCAAATTGTGGCGACTGATGTCGCATGCATCAGTCCGCCGTGAGCAACGGTGGTTTGTTGCCCGACAGGCGCGGTTTCTCCGGCCCTTCGATCTTGAGATCAAGCGCGCCATCTTTCACGCCAACCTTGACCACGCCACCTTTCATCAATTGCCCAAACAGCAACTCTTCGGCCAGTTGTTTCTTGATGTACTCTTGGATCACGCGGCCCAAAGGACGCGCGCCCATTTTGTCATCATAACCCTTGTCCGCCAGCCATGCTGCGGCTGGTTTGGTCAATTCGATGGTTACGTTGCGGTCCATCAGTTGCGCTTCGAGTTGAAGCACGAACTTTTCGACCACTTGCATGATCACTGATTTGGGCAGTGGCGCAAAGCTGATCACGGCATCCAGACGGTTGCGGAATTCAGGCGTGAACGTACGTTCGATCGCTGCTGTATCCTCGCCGGTGCGACGGTCGCGGTTGAAGCCGATGGCTTCTTTGGCTTGTTCGCTGGCCCCGGCGTTGGACGTCATGATCAGGATCACATTGCGGAAATCCACTGTCCGGCCGTTGTGGTCGGTCAGTTTGCCGTGGTCCATCACTTGCAGCAGGATGTTGTAGACATCCGGGTGCGCCTTTTCCATTTCGTCCAGCAGCAAGACACAGTGCGGGTGCTGATCGACACCATCGGTCAACATGCCACCCTGATCAAACCCGACATAGCCCGGAGGGGCACCGATCAGGCGTGAGACTGCGTGTTTTTCCATGTACTCGGACATGTCAAAGCGCAGCATTTCCACACCCAGAACATCTGCCAGTTGCTTGGCCACTTCGGTTTTACCCACACCGGTTGGACCTGCGAACAGGTAGTTCCCGATGGGTTTTTCCGGCTCGCGCAGACCCGCACGTGCCAGTTTGATCGCAGAGGACAGCGCAACGATCGCATCGTCCTGACCGAACACAACGCGTTTCAACGATGCCTCAAGATCCTTGAGGACTTCCGCATCGTCCTTGGACACGTTTTTCGGTGGAATGCGCGCAATTTTGGCAACGACATTCTCTATCTCTTTTGTGCCGATGGTCTTGCGTCGCTTGGCGGCGGCCACGAGATGTTGCGCCGCACCCGCCTCGTCGATCACGTCGATGGCAGAGTCGGGCAGTTTGCGGTCATTGATATACCGGCTGGCCAATTCCACGGACGTTTTGATCGCGTCGGATGTGTATTTGACACCGTGGTGATCCTCGAAATACGGCTTAAGGCCTTTGAGGATCTTGGTGGCATCTTCAACCGACGGTTCGTTCACATCGATTTTTTGGAACCGACGCGCGAGCGCGCGATCTTTTTCAAAGTGCTGGCGGAACTCCTTGTAGGTGGTGGAGCCCATGGTGCGCAGTTTGCCGCCCGCCAAGGCGGGTTTCAGCAAGTTAGATGCATCCATGGCACCGCCCGACGTCGCGCCCGCACCGATCACAGTGTGGATTTCGTCGATGAACAGCACAGCGTCTTTGTGATCTTCAAGTTCGGTCACGACGGCTTTCAGCCGTTCTTCGAAATCGCCACGATATCGCGTTCCGGCCAGCAGTGCGCCCATGTCGAGCGAATAGATGATCGTGCCCGCCAGCACTTCCGGCGTTTCGCCGGCAACGATTTTGCGCGCCAGCCCTTCGGCGATGGCGGTTTTGCCAACACCGGGGTCACCCACCAGAAGCGGGTTGTTCTTGCGGCGACGGCAAAGCACCTGAATGCACCGTTCCACTTCGGCCTCGCGTCCGATCAGCGGATCAATATCGCCCTCGCGGGATTTTGCGTTCAGATCGACGCAGTATTTCGCCAGCGCACTTTCTTTTTTGTCGCCTTCGGTCACGCCTTGCGGCTCTTCCTCGGACTCGGGGGCACCGGATACGGGCCGCGCCTCGCCAAAGGCGGGGTCTTTGGCGACGCCGTGTGCGATGAAATTCACTGCATCATAGCGCGTCATATCCTGTTCTTGCAGGAAGTAGGCCGCGTTGCTTTCGCGTTCGGCGAAAATAGCGACCAGCACGTTTGCGCCCGTCACCTCGGTGCGGCCAGACGACTGCACATGAATTGCAGCGCGTTGAATGACGCGTTGGAACGCGGCGGTTGGCACCGCTTCGGATCCGTCGATATCGGTGACCAGATTGGACAGGTCATCGTCGACAAACTCAACGAGCGTTCCGCGCATTTCATCAATGTTGACCGAACACGCCTGCATCACGCGGCGTGCGTCGGGTTCATCCATCAGTGCGAGCAACAAATGCTCGAGCGTTGCGAATTCGTGCCGGCGTTCATTGGCCAGCGCAAGCGCCTGATGGATTGCTTTTTCCAGTGTCGTCGAGAATGAAGGCACGGCAGTGCTCCTATCGATCGGGGTCGGTTGGGGCCTCAAGGGATATCGAGGTCCCGTCCCAACCATGGCCTCATGTGTTTAAGTTTGGTTGAACAGCGCCCGGCTTCAAGGCTTTTCTTTGCCTTGACTCACACATTCCGCGTGAGGGCCCTGTGTTTGTTGTGGAAATGGGCGTGTATCGCATGCAATCGCGGTCAGAAATTATCTTTGCGCGTGCGGATTTCGCTAAACACGTCGGTGGCGTTTGCCCCTATCATGCCCAAATGGGCCTGAATGGCGGGGTCGTGGGCGCGCAAAAACGGGTTTGTTGCCAACTCTTCGGACAACAGTGACGGGACAGTGGGCGTGCCGTTTGCGCGTTTCCCGGCCACGTCCTTGACTCTAGATATAAGTGCGGGATTGTCGGGATCAATACTGAGCGCGAATTTGGCGTTGGCGGCGGTATATTCGTGCCCCGAATAGACGACGGTATCACCGGGCAACGCTGCCAGCTTTTGCAGGCTGTCGTGCATTTGTGGTTTTGTACCTTCAAACACCCGCCCACAGCCAAGCGCCATCAGGCTGTCTGCGGTAAACAGTGCCTTTGCATCTGCAAAGTAAAAAGCGATGTGGTTGATCGTGTGGCCTGACACGTCGATGATGGTGCCGGTTTGTGCCCCGATTGTTATTGTATCGCCTTCGTTCACGGCCAAATCCAGCGGGGGCAGGCGGTGCGCATCTGCAGCGGCACCGATCACCCGCGCGGGATGGTCCGCCAACAGGTCAGCCAGTCCGTCAACATGGTCATAGTGGTGATGTGTGATCAGAACATCGCTGAGCGTCCAGCCGGTTTCTGCGAGCGCCGCGATTATCGGTCCTGCCTCGGGCACGTCGATCAGCGCCGTTGCCCCGGTGTCGGGGTCGTGCGCCAGATAGGCGTAGTTGTCTGACAGGCAGGGAATGGTGCGAATATCGAGAGGCATGGCATTTGCGCTTTCTTGGGATAGGTATAAGCCATAGGTGGCGCGCAAGGGTGCCAAGGGCAAGAGGGTGCTATGCATCTGGACGTACAAGATTTGCGTAACTTCTATTACCGCAGTGCTTTGGGGCGTGCGGCGCAGCAATCCTTGCGCCGTCGCATGATAGAGATTTGGCCCGAGGCCAAGGGGCAGACCGTCGCTGGTTTTGGCTTTGCCGTCCCGTTGTTGCGCCCGTATCTGGCTGACGCGCGCCGTGTGATCGCGCTTATGCCCGGCCCGCAGGGGGTCATGCCCTGGCCGCCGGATGCGATGAACGTGTCCGTTTTGACCGAAGAGACGCTGTGGCCCATCGAAACTGGCCATGTCGACAAGTTGATCGTTTTGCACGGTCTTGAGACATCCGAGCGTGCCTTTGATCTTTTGGAAGAGGCGTGGCGTGTGTTGGGGCCCGGCGGCAAGGCTCTGTTCATCGTGCCGAACCGTGCTGGGATGTGGTCGCGCCGTGATCGCACGCCGTTCGGATTTGGACGCCCCTATTCGGCCAGCCAACTTGAGACGCAATTGCGCAAGCACCAATTCCTGCCCGAACGCCATCTGGGCGCGCTCTATCAGTTTCCATCCAGACGAAAGATCTGGATGAAATCCGGTGCCATGTTCGAAAAGGTGGGGCGCACGATGCCGGGCATGTTTGCAGGTGGGGCATTCATGGTGGAGGCATCCAAGCTGGTGTATCCACCCAAAGGCCGCGTGACGCGATCGACCGCAAAGCGCCAGAAGATGCCGCAAGGGGTGCCCGCGCCGATCGTTAGTCGGTCGTAATGTGGTGCGCCATGTCCCGGTGCGATTTTACGTAAGGCTAAAGTGCATGCAGCCCCGGGGCGCGGGCGGTGGCCGCATTTGCCCACAGATCACTGTCGCGAAAATCAGCATATTTGGCAGCCTGCCCAACGGAATCGCACGGAATTTCGCCCGATTTGTGGCAGATTCATCAAGTTTGCGTCGGGCCAAACGGTCGCAGTTTATATAACCAATTGAAAACGCAAGATAACCCGCCAGACATAGGTTCACGAAGATATGTTGCGGGGTCTGGCACCCTCTGCTACATCCCCCCTGATTTCATCGCTTTGTTCCAAATCAAAGCGGTCCAACACCTCCGGCATGTGTGCAATGTTGCGCCGATCGGGGCCAAGACATCGAAAGGGTGGACGTGTCCGAACCAGCTTCGATCTCCACAGGCATTGCCAAGCGCTATGCCACTGCCGTGTACGAGCTCGCCAAAGATGCAGGCGACGTGAACGGTCTGGAAGGCGATATCGTCACGTTGACTGCGGCCATGGCCGACAGTGCAGACTTTAACGCGTTGATCCATTCACCGCTGTACAGCCGGGATGAGCAGCGCGTCGCCGTGACGGCCATTGCCAAGCAGGCAGGGCTGACGGACGTGATGACCAATACATTGTCCCTGATGGCTGACAAACGTCGTTTGTTTGTTGTGCCCCATCTGGTTCAGACCCTGCGCGCCATCATCGCCGAAGACAAAGGCGAGGTCACCGCCGAGGTGACGTCCGCCGCGGCGTTGACCAAAGAACAAAGCGAAAGCCTTGCCAAAACGCTCAAAGCCCGGATGGGCAAGGACGTTACTATTCATGCGTCCGTCGATGAAAGCATCATCGGTGGATTGATCGTAAAAGTGGGCTCGAAGATGATCGACACGTCGATCCGCTCCAAGCTCTCTTCCCTCCAGAATGCAATGAAAGAGGTCGGATAAATGGGTATCCAAGCAGCAGAGATTTCTGCAATCCTGAAAGACCAGATCAAGAACTTTGGCCAGGAAGCAGAAGTGGCCGAAGTGGGCCGCGTTTTGTCAGTCGGCGACGGTATTGCCCGTGTGTACGGTCTCGACAATGTCCAAGCCGGCGAGATGGTTGAATTCCCCGGTGGTATTCAGGGCATGGCGCTGAACCTGGAATCCGACAACGTCGGTGTGGTTATCTTTGGGTCCGACCGCGACATCAAAGAAGGCGACGTCGTCAAGCGCACCAACTCGATCGTGGACGTGCCCGTGGGCAACGAACTGCTGGGTCGTGTTGTGGACGGCCTTGGTAACCCGCTTGACGGCAAGGGCCCGATCAATGCGACACAACGCAGTGTTGCGGACGTCAAAGCCCCCGGTATCATCCCGCGTAAATCGGTTCACGAACCGATGGCGACTGGCCTCAAGGCCGTTGATGCGATGATCCCGATTGGCCGCGGCCAGCGCGAGTTGATCATTGGTGACCGTCAGACCGGCAAAACTGCCGTCGCCTTGGACGCGATCCTGAACCAAAAATCCTACAACGAAGCTGCTGGTGACGACGAAGGCAAAAAGCTGTATTGCATCTATGTTGCAATCGGCCAAAAGCGGTCGACTGTTGCCCAGCTGGTGAAGAAACTCGAAGAGTCCGGCGCGATTGAATATTCGATCGTCGTGGCCGCGACTGCATCTGATCCGGCACCGATGCAGTTCCTTGCACCTTACGCTGCAACGTCAATGGCGGAATTCTTCCGCGACAATGGCCGTCACGCCCTGATCATCTATGATGACTTGTCCAAACAGGCCGTGTCCTATCGTCAGATGTCCTTGCTGCTGCGTCGCCCACCAGGCCGCGAAGCGTATCCTGGCGACGTTTTCTATCTGCACTCCCGCCTTCTGGAGCGTTCGGCCAAGCTGAACGAAGACAACGGCTCTGGTTCGTTGACGGCTCTGCCGATCATCGAAACGCAAGGTGGTGACGTTTCGGCGTTTATTCCGACTAACGTGATTTCGATCACAGACGGTCAGATCTTCCTTGAGACTGAATTGTTCTATCAGGGCATTCGTCCTGCTGTGAACACTGGTCTTTCGGTGTCTCGTGTTGGATCGTCTGCACAAACAGACGCGATGTCCTCTGTTGCTGGCCCGGTGAAACTGTCGCTGGCGCAATACCGCGAGATGGCGGCCTTTGCTCAGTTCGGTTCTGACCTTGATGCGGCCACCCAGCAGTTGCTGGCCCGTGGTGCACGCTTGACGGAGCTGATGAAACAGTCGCAGTACGCGCCGCTGACCAACGCCGAAATTGTTTGCGTGATTTTTGCAGGGACCAACGGGTACCTCGACAAGATCAACGTATCTCAAGTTGGTGCCTTCGAAACTGGTCTGCTCAAGTTCCTGCGCAGCCAGAAAAGCGATTTCCTCAAGTGGATTTCGGACGCGGATCCCAAGTTCAAATCGGGTGAAAACGTCGACAAGATGAAGGCGGTCCTCGACGAGTTCGCGTCGACGTTCGCTTAATTAGGAGATCGGGCCATGCCAAATCTCAAGGACCTGAAAAACAGGATCGAGTCGGTCAAATCGACCCGCAAGATCACAAAGGCCATGCAAATGGTGGCCGCCGCAAAACTGCGGCGGGCCCAGGAAGCTGCCGAACAGGCACGTCCCTATGCCGAACGGTTCAATTCCGTGATGGCGGGGCTGGCCGCAAGCGTGAGTGGATCAGACTCTGCGCCCAAGTTGCTGTCTGGCACGGGTGCAGATCAGGTGCATCTGCTCGTCGTGATGACGTCAGAACGCGGCTTGTGCGGTGGGTTTAACACCAACATCGCCAAGATGGCGCGCGCCCATGCGTCCAAACTGCTTGCTGCTGGCAAGACGGTTAAAATTCTGACTGTCGGCAAAAAAGGCCGCGATCAGATGAAACGCGATTACGCATCGAACTTTGTTGGCCACGTCGACATGTCAGAAGTCAAGCGTATGGGGTATGGCGACGCCCAAGGCGTGGCCAAGGATGTGCTGGGCCGTTTTGATGCGGGCGACTTTGATGTGGCGACGATCTTTTTCGCGCGCTTCCAAAACGTCGTGACGCAAATCCCGACGGCGCAACAGATCATCCCGTTTGCGATCCCCGAAGGATACGAGGCCGCAGACACGCTATATGACTACGAACCGGACGAAGAGGCCATTCTGGCCGACCTTCTGCCGCGCGCGATTGCGACGTCCATCTTTACAGCTCTGCTGGAAAATGGCGCATCCGAGCAAGGTGCCCGTATGTCAGCAATGGATAACGCCACCCGCAACGCGGGCGACATGATCGACAAACTGACCATTCAGTACAACCGCTCACGTCAGGCCGTGATCACGAACGAGCTGATCGAAATTATTTCCGGCGCGGAAGCGCTGTAAAACAAACCGGAGTAACGACATGGCAACATCAGCCGGAAAAATCACCCAAGTCATCGGCGCGGTCGTCGATGTTCAATTCGATGGCGACCTGCCACAGATTCTGAACGCCCTGACCACCGACAACCAAGGCAAGACGCTGACCCTCGAAGTGGCCCAGCACCTTGGCGAAAACACAGTGCGCGCCATTGCTATGGACGCCACCGAAGGTCTGGTGCGCGGCCAGGACGTCGTCGACACAGGCAACCAAATTCAGGTTCCCGTCGGCAGCGCCACACTGGGTCGCATCATGAACGTGACGGGTGATCCCGTTGACGAACAAGGCCCGGTGAATTCCGAAACAAAGCGCCCTATTCACGGCGAAGCCCCTGCGTTCGCGGATCAGTCCACAGCGACTGAAATCCTCGTTACAGGCATCAAAGTGATCGACCTTTTGGCCCCCTACACCAAGGGTGGTAAAATCGGTCTGTTCGGCGGTGCTGGTGTTGGTAAAACCGTTTTGATCATGGAATTGATCAACAACATCGCCAAAGTGCACTCTGGTCTGTCGGTGTTTGCCGGCGTGGGCGAGCGGACACGTGAAGGCAATGACCTTTACCACGAGATGATCGAATCCGGTGTTATCGTTCCTGACGATCTTGAGAAATCCAAGATTGCACTGGTCTACGGTCAGATGAACGAACCTCCGGGTGCGCGTATGCGGATCGCTTTGTCCGGCCTGACATTGGCCGAACAGTTCCGCGACGAATCGGGTTCTGACGTTCTGTTCTTTGTGGACAACATCTTCCGGTTTACCCAAGCGGGTTCCGAAGTGTCCGCCCTGTTGGGCCGTATCCCATCTGCTGTGGGTTATCAGCCAACACTGGCAACGGACATGGGTGCGATGCAGGAACGCATCGCGTCGACCAAATCTGGTTCGATTACATCGGTTCAGGCCGTTTACGTCCCTGCGGATGACTTGACCGACCCGGCACCTGCAACGTCGTTTGCACATCTGGACGCGACAACGGTTCTGGATCGTTCGATCTCTGAAAAAGGCATCTACCCGGCTGTGGACCCACTGGGTTCCACGTCGCGTCTGCTGGATCCGCTGATCATTGGCGACGAGCACTATAAAGTTGCCACGGACGTGCAGCAGGTTCTGCAACGCTACAAGTCGCTGCAAGACATCATTGCGATCCTCGGCATGGACGAACTGTCCGAAGAAGACAAATTGGCCGTCGCCCGTGCCCGGAAACTGGAACGTTTCCTGTCGCAGCCTTTTGACGTTGCCAAAGTGTTTACCGGTTCTGACGGTGTTCAGGTTCCTCTTGAGGACACAATCAGCTCGTTCAAAGCTGTTGTAGCTGGCGAATACGATCACCTCCCCGAAGGTGCCTTCTATATGGTTGGCGGCATCGAAGAAGTGATCGCCAAAGCCGAAAAGATGGCCGCAGACGCCGCCTAAGATCACGGGTGGGCAGCATTGCCCACTCTACGAACAATGTATGACAGGTAGGTGGGCAATGTGCCCACCGCGCCTGATAGGAGGCAACAATGGCCGATATGCAATTTGACCTCGTTTCGCCTGAACGCGCGCTGGCTTCGATGCAGGCGGAGACGGTTCAGATCCCCGGTGCTGACGGTGATATGACCGTGATGGCTGACCACGCGCCGACGATCACAACGCTGCGCCCTGGTGTGCTGCGGGTCGAAGCGGGTGGAAACACGCATGAATATGTCGTGACTGGCGGCTTTGCCGAAATCAGCCCGGTTGGTGTATCGGTTCTGGCCGAGCGCGCTGTTGCGAAGGGTGACATGACCCAAACGGACATGGACGCGATGTTTGACGACGCACAAGACGTCTATACCCGTGCAAAGCAGGCCGCACAGGGCGACACTGGCCCGGTCGATGATGCCGCCAAACTGCTTGCTGATATGGCCGCAATCGGATCAGAGATCGGTTTGAGCACGAAACAGCCAAGCCTGTAAGACTGCACGTAACGTCCAAGATTAAAGAGGCTCTGCCAGTGGCGGGGCCTTTTCCATTATTTCGACCTGAAATTGACGTTTTGTCGTGTTACACACATAGCTGACGCAAAAGTAATGGCGAAATGAAACGACTGCAAAATCATTTGATAGGCATCGACCAAGGCGACGCTGTCCTGTTTTCAGACTTTGAACATGGCGGCGACATGTGGACTGGTCAGGGCAAACGGGAACGGCGCAGGCGCGTGACGTTTTCAGAGCGATTCCAAACAACGCCGATGATCCATGTGTCGATCTCGATGTGGGATGTCGATAACGAGACCCCGTTGCGCGCTGATGTGTCCGCCGAAGTCATCAGCGAAGACGGTTTCGACCTGGTGTTTCGCACATGGGGTGATACCCGCGTCGCCCGCGTGCGCGTTGCGTGGATCGCAATGGGAGAGTTGCCCACAGAAGACGCCTGGGATTTGTACTAGGCGACGATCGGCCCAATTGCGCCCCAACTATAGACGAGTGTCGTGCGTGCATATTATCGCAGGACGGAAGCCAGAAACTGTTTTGTCCGCTCTTGTTTCGGGTTCGAGAATATCTCGTTGGGCTTGCCTTCTTCGGCAATGACGCCCTTGTCCATGAAACAAATCCGATCTGCCAGTTCGCGCGCAAACCCCATTTCATGGGTGGCCAGAACCATGGTCATCCCGTCATCGCGCAAGCTGCGCAGCACATCCAGAACTTCGCCCACCAGTTCGGGATCAAGCGCCGAGGTGATTTCGTCGAACAGCATCGTTTGCGGTCGCATCGCCAGCGCCCGTATCACAGCCACACGTTGTTGCTGGCCGCCGGACAGCTGGTCGGGATATTTGCCCATATGCCCGCCCAAGCCGAACCGTTCAAACAACCCTTCGATCCGTGGTCTGGCCGCGTTGCCTTGCTTGAGCACGCGGGTCGGTGCCAGTGCGACGTTTTCATAGGCCGTCATGTGCGGGAACAGGTTAAAGGACTGGAATACGATCCCAATGCGTTGACGTATCGGGCCAAGGTCAAACCCCGGCTCTGCGATGTCGATCCCGTCCAGGCGCACTTCGCCATTATCCACGGGTTCCAGCCCGTTCATACAGCGGAGCAGCGTCGATTTACCCGATCCGGACGCCCCAATCAGACAGACCATTTCGCCCGGTGCGACGGTCAGGTTGATACCATGCAGCACGGTGACGTCCCCAAAGCTCTTGGTGACCCCGCTGAGCGCGAGCCTAGGTTCTTGCATTGCGGTCCCTGTTCATCAGGTAATCCGCATAGCGGGTGGCAGGCACGGTGACGCACAGGAAAATCACGGCGGCCACGACGTAGGGGGTGAAGTTCGCAAGTAGACTTTTGAAGATGCCCGCCTGTCGCAGAATTTCGACGGGTCCGATAAACGACAAAAGTGCGACGTCTTTTTGCAGCGCCACAAGCATGTTCATGTTCGCCGGTACAACCCGCCGGATGGCCTGCGGTAGCACGACGTAGCGCATCGTATCCCGTTCTGACAGTCCAAGGCAGATGGCCGCGTTGCGTTGGCTGGCGTGAATACTTTCGATGCCGGATCGCAGCACTTCGGCCACATAGGCGGAATAGGTCAGGACAAGCGCAACAGTGCCCCAGATATAGGGCGAATTCCACGGGCGCGGCAGCCCAAGCCCCGGGATGCCAAACCCCACGAGGTAAACCAGTAGCACGACAGGAATACCCCGGAACAGATCGACATAGACTGCGCCGAAAATGCGCAAGGGAAACAAGACCGGCGCACGCGCGCCACGGGCCAGCGCGATCGCCAGCCCAAGCGCCATGATCAAGGGCACGGACCATGCAAAGATGGCGATGTTGATCAGGAACACGCCTGCCAGATCAGGAAAGGTGCGCACGAATATCTCGCCGTTGAAGAACGACGATTTCACGGCCTGCCAGCCTGGCGCGAGCGGGATCAGAAACACCAACAGACCGATCACGACAGCCGTACTGGCCCCGGCAAGCAGGTTGGCCCGGCGGCGCTGCCGGGCCTCGTAGGCGGCGCGGCGTGAGGTCACTTGATCAACGGAACTCCGACGGCGGCTTGCAGCCATTCCGCTTCGATTGCCGCAAGTGCGCCGCTGTCTGTCAGGGCGGCAAGGGCCTCGTCAACGCAGGCTTTCAGTGCGGACCCTTCGGGCATCAGCGCGCCAAACTGGTCGGGGTTTTCAGCGGCGGACGGATCGAATTGACCCAGCACCACGCCGTTGTCCATCAACACAGCGGCCGTAAACAGCGCTGTGGGCAGATCAAACAGGGCGGCGTCAATCTGACCTGCCTGCATGGCGGCGGTAATATTGGCATTGTCATCATAGACCAGCGGGCTTTGGTCGGGTTGGATCGTTTCCATCACCACAGGCAAGGCGGTGGTTGAGGCAACAACGCCCCATTTCATTGCCTTCAGGCTTGCCATGGTCGGCGCGGCCCCTGCCTCGACGGCGTCGGTTGTCGTCATGACGGCCTGAGGGGCCGTATAATAGGGGGCCGAAAAGTCGACGACGCGGTCGCGGTCTTCGGTGATTGAAAACTGCTGCATGTTCAGATCGAAATCCTTGGCACCGGGCTGAATGGCGGCGTCAAACGACGTGCGCACCCATGTCACGGCGTCCTGTGCAAATCCCATTTCTGCCGCAAGCGCATAGGCCACTGCCGCCTCAAAGCCTTGGCCGGCCTCTGGGGCGTCGTCGATGACCCACGGGTAATAAGCCGGGTTGCCGGTCGCGATGGTCAACGTGCCTTCGGTCAATGTTTTGCCAGCGGCGCAGTGACCCGCAGCAAAGGCCCCCGTGGCTGTTAGTGTCAGGATGGCGGCGGTCAGAATGGTTTTCATGTGTGAACTTCCCCATGTGTTTGCCTGTGATCATCTGCAATGGCGCGAGGGCTGTCCAGAGCATTCGCCACATAGGCCCGCGTGTGCGCCCTGTTGTGGTGACAAGTTGACCTTTGCCAATCTGTGTTCGTGCCGCCTATGGCTGAGTGCTTTGCCGTAGTTGGGTCAAGTCGATCAACGTCTGCGGTGTCGTAATGACAGTGCCTGATGCTGTTTCACAGTTCACCATCGGCCCATTTAGAACCGGTCCAAATTCAGGCATTCCCCAATTTGATATCAACCGTGGCAGCCAAATATCATGGGCCATTACCTTGTCCATTGGAACGACGCCGTTGTCGCGAGCACTGAGCAATGTGAGATCGGCGAAGCGCCCCCCAATTCTTTGGCCAATGGCCAATGGCCTAGCGCCTTTTGTGCCAGAGCCATGGCAGGCGATGCACTGCTGGTCATTCATCTGAGCGTTAGCGCGGGCGGGCTGCACGCTGTCAGTGTGGCGATGGCAATGCGAAAACCCTTGCGCAGCCATGTGGCTGCGCAAGGTTGTCGATAACATCGTTCATATGTTGGGCGTTTATTCCGCCGCGTACATGCCGTCGTAAATCGGGCTCAGCGTGTCCGCCTCGAACAGGGATGACACGGAGGTGCCGTTCCAGATGTTCAGGATCGCTTGGGCAAACACGGGTGCTGTGGGCACGATGCGGATGTTGGATGCGCTTTTAACGGCATTGGTCGGTTGGATGGAATCAGTGATAACCAGTGATTTCATGACAGAACTCGTCACGCGCTCCACTGCGGGGCCGGACATGACCCCGTGTGAGATATACGAGTGCACTTCCTTGGCACCGTTGTTCAACAGCACTTCGGCCGCTTTGCACAAGGTGCCGGCGGTGTCGCACATGTCGTCCACGATGATGCAGGTTTTGTCGGTGACATCCCCGATCACAGTCATCTCGGCAACTTCGCCTGCTTTTTCGCGGCGTTTGTCCACGATGGCCAATGGGGCCTCAAGGCGTTTGGCCAGATCACGCGCCCGCGCGACGCCGCCCACATCGGGGGATACGATCATCAATTCGTCCAGCCGGCCAGCGAATTGGGTTTTGATATCCAGCGCAAAGATCGGGGAGGCGTAAAGGTTGTCCACTGGGATATCGAAAAAGCCCTGAATCTGTGCCGCATGCAAATCCATCGTCAGAACCCGTTCGATGCCCGCACCGACCAGCATATTCGCGACCAGTTTGGAGCTGATAGGCGTGCGCGCCTTTGTTCGGCGATCCTGGCGTGCATAACCGAAATAGGGGATCACGGCGGTAATGCGGGCCGCGGATGATCGGCGCAGCGCGTCGCACATGATCAGCAGTTCCATCAGGTTGTCATTTGCAGGGTTCGACGTGGGCTGGATGATGAACATATCCTCGCCGCGCACGTTCTCGAACACCTCGACGAAAATCTCGCCGTCATTGAACCGTTCGACCCGCGCGTCGACCAGCCCCACATTCACCCCCCTGTGCAGCGACATGCGCCGTGCAATGGCATTGGCCAAGGGCATATTGGCGTTGCCGGAAATCAGTTTGGGTTCTTGGAAGTTTGGCATGTGTTGTCCCCGCGCAGCGCGATATGTCACAGATTCGTGATGTTGACATCGCTTAGCACGGGCGTACCGTCTGGCGAAACCAAAGTCCCCGAACCGGAGAAATAAATGCCCCATATCGACTACTATTTCGCGACCCTGTCCCCATACACCTATCTGGCGGGCACCCGGTTCGAAGAGGTCGCAGCCAAACATGGTGCGACAGTGACCTACAAACCTTTGGATATCATGGCTCTGTTTTCCCGCACGGGCGGGACGCCGCCCAAGGATCGCCACCCGAACCGTGTGGAATACCGCGCACAGGAATTGCCCCGTCAGGCGAAAATGCTGGGTCTGCCCCTGAACCTGAAACCTGCGCATTGGCCGACAAATTCGGCCCCTTCGTCCTATGCCATCATCGCAGCACAGAATGCGGGTGGCGGTGATTTGGGCGCACTTGTCCATAGTGTCCTGCGCGCTGTCTGGGTCGAGGAAAAGGACATTGCAGAGGATGACGTTGTGAAATCCTGTCTGGAGGCGGCTGGTTTCGATCCGTCTCTTGCTGATAGCGGTCTGTTGGCCGGGGCTGAGACCTACGCCCGCAACCTCGAACAAGCGGTAGATCAAGGCGCGTTTGGCGCACCGTTCTACATTGTGGACGGCGATCAGCGATTCTGGGGGCAGGACAAGATCGCTGACCTTGATCTGTATTTGTCCGGCAAAATTTGAGCCCGAACATCCATCGCCGGACCTTCGGGTCCGGCGCGCGTCCCATGCTGTCAATCCACTGCTCACTTGGCCATTCTGGCGCGTGGCGTGGGATGGGGGCGGCGTTGGGGGATATCGCGACACTGCACGCCTTTGATCTGCCATGCCATGGGGCATCAGGTGACTGGGACGGGCAGGGCGACATACACGATACAGCGACCGATATGGCGCTGACCGTGCTTGATGACATTGGCGCGCAGCCGATTGATCTGCTTGGTCACTCCTTTGGGGCGACGGTGGCCTTGCGCCTGGCGATTGAGCATCCAGAGCGGATACGCAGCTTGATCATGTATGAACCTGTGTTTTTTGCGGCTGCCATCAGGGACGATCCGGATTTTGAACCCCGCTATGCCCGCGCAATGGCCGGATATGAAACAGCGCTTGCGGCAGGTGACCTGACAGCGGCCGCACAGGCGTTCACAGCGACGTGGGGCGATGGGACAGAGTGGAAAAACGTGCCGCAATCCACGCGCGACTACATGGTCGCGCGTATATCGTTCATCCACGCCTCTGGCCCATTTTTGACAAAGGACAGGGTTGGTCTGTTGGCACCCGGTGTGTTCGCACGCGCGGCTATGCCAGCGCTTTTGCTGCGCGGTGAAACATCGCCTTGGGCTGCGCCGGTCAATGCAGCCATTGCGCGCCGGTTGCTACATGTTGACGAAATTTGCATCCAGGGTGCCGGACACATGGGCCCAATCTCAGACCCAAAGGCCGTTGCCACCCCGATCCGGGCATTTCTGAACCGGGTCTAAAGCGGTTCGTCGATGATGTGATCTTCCCAGTCGTCGTCTGCCACGTCGAATTCACTGACGGTTCGATCCTGCATGGAAACGCCTGCCATATGCACGGTCTCAGCAGAGCCCGAGATCAGGCGGTGCCATTCAAACAGCGGCTTGCCTTCGTATATCAGTCGATACGCGCAGGTTTGCGGCATCCAATACAGGTGGCTTTCAATATTGGCGGGGTTCAGCACGATGCAGTCTGGTATGAACTGATGGCGCGTGTCGTAATGGGCGCACCGGCATGTAGCATCGTCCAGCAACCGGCAGGCAACGCGGGTCAGGGCGACCTCGCCGCTGTCCTCGTCCTCGAGTTTATTCAGGCAGCACTTGCCGCACCCATCGCACAAGGCTTCCCATTCCGCCTCGTTCATCTGAGACAGGCGTTTTTTCTCCCAGAACTTTGGGGACAAACCCTGCTGGGCAATCGGATCGGTCATAACGCGGCCAGAATGGCGCGGGCTTGGGCGCTGTCACGATCCATTTGGGTGATCAAAGCCTCAAGACTGTCGAATTTCTCTTCGCCTCGCAGATGTTCGATCAACGCGACAGACAGTTGTGTGCCATATAGATCGCCCGAAAAATCAAAGACGAAGGTTTCCAGATTGGGACGGTTTTCGCCAAACATCGGGCGCACGCCCAATGAGGCGACGCCGTGATATTGGCCCTGATGCGGTCCTTCCAGGACATCGACCAGAACGGCATAAACCCCAAAAGCCGGGGGGTGCAGGTCATCAATGGACATGTTGGCTGTGGGATAGCCCAGTTCACGACCGCGCTGTTCGCCGCCGATCACCGGACCTTCGATCCGGTGCCAATGGCCCAGCATCGCCGCTGCCTCCCGTGTTTGCCCTGCGCGCAAGGCGACGCGGATCGCGGTCGAGGACACGGTCGCGGTACCGCGTTCCAGCAACGGGGCAATTGTCACGCCAAACCCCATCTCTGCACCAAACTCAACCAGGCTTGCCGCCGTGCCGGCACGTTTATGTCCAAAACAAAAATCGGCACCCACCACGACATGACGCAACCCCAAACCGTCGCGGATCACGCGGGCGGCAAATTCTTCGGGGCTTAGTCCTGCAAGGCCTGCGTTGAACGGCAGTTCATACAGGCGCTCAACCCCCAGCTTTTGCAATCGACTGGCCCGTGCGGCGCGGCTCATCAGGCGAAAGGGGGGAATGTCAGGGTTGAAATACACACGCGGATGCGGCTCGAAGGTTACGACACCCAAGGGGGCGTCGGGGGCTGCGGCGCGGGCAAGATCAATCACGGATTGATGACCCAAGTGAACGCCATCGAAGTTGCCGATAGCAGCACTTGCCCCCCGGTCCTCAGGCGCAACAAATTGGTAATCTCGGATAACCTTCATGGCGCATGCCTAGCCGCGCCAAAGGGCAAGAGCAAGCAGACCTATACCCGTCTTTGGGTTAAAAATACCCGGCCCCATGTCTCAAACGCATCAAAAATATTGATGACCCGCGCGCCCATGTGAATCATCACGGGCACATGCAGGACAAATCGATCAGCGGCGCGCCACGCGCCCTTCGCAACCAGATCATACGCGGCAAACTGGGTGGCTTGGCGCATGTCGGGACTTTGCTGGTGATGCGTCGGGTCGATATGCCGACCGTCATGCTTGCCAAGCGTCACGATGTTGCGCGCAATGGGCATATGGCGCGGTTTGTGATGGATGCGCTTGGGGGTGGCCGAAGGACGGGGGTAACAGCCCCTAAAAAATGGCGTCGCCGTCAGGCGTCCACTGGATCAGTCGAATTTGCGCGATGGGGCAAGCACTGTGGCCTCACCGATCAGCACCTTTTTGCCATCGACCGAACAGTGGCAATCCATCTTGACCCTGCGTTTGGCGACGTCGATGTCGATCACCTTTACCTCGGCATAGACCATGTCACCGGGGCGCACAGGGGCAAGGAATTTCAGAGATTGGCCCATGTAAACTGTGCCGTGTCCGGGCAATTGTTCCCCGATCACGGCGGAGATCAAACCGGCCGTCAGCATTCCATGTGCGATGCGCCCTGCAAAAATCGTGTCGCGGGCATATTCATCGTCCATATGAACCGGATTATGGTCCGTGGACACTTCGGCAAAGAGTTCGATGTCGCGGTCCGTGACCTGCTTGCGCAGATGGCGGCTCATGCCCATTTCGATGTCTTCGATACAGATCGTGCCGCGGGGCAGGTTGTCCAACATTGAAGTCTCCGGTAATTTTCTGTCACTTTAGCGGCTTCTCGCGCAATCTTATTACTTTGCGCGCGCAGAAAATCAAGAGAAAAGAAGGTCAGCGCAGATGCCCTATCGTGAAGGTTGGCGCGCTCATTTCCTTTTGCAAATAGGCGTTTAGCGCATCCGGGTCCGGTTGGTGGACGGTTTTGGTCTCAGCTGCAGCCAAACCGCCCGAGATAAACAGCGAATCGATATCTTCGCCCATGGCACCTGCAATGTCGGTCAGCACGCCATCTCCAATGGCCAGGATATTACTGTCCGGTGTGTCCACACCCAGTTCAAACAGCCGCCGCCGCGCCAGATCATAGATCGGGGGGTGCGGTTTTCCGAAATAGAGGCTCTCGCCCCCCATCTCGGTATAAAGTTGCGCAAGCGCGCCCGCGCACCATTCCCGCACGTGGCCGCGATCAACCACGATGTCTGGGTTTGCGCACAGCAGTTTCAGGCCCATCTGTTTGGCCATCAAGAACTCTGCGCGCATCGTGTCCGGATCAGCCATTGGATCGCGTGGGCCTGTGCAAACAATCCCCTCGGCTTGATCCAGGGGCACCATGTCGAGTTTGATCGGATCCTTGATCACGCTGATGGGTTCAAAGAACTTTTCCTCGCCCGGTTGCCCGATGAAATACACTTTTTCGCCGACGACGCCGCGAAACATTGCAGCGCGCGCGCTGTCGCCAGATGTGGCGATGATGTCCCAGGAATCGTCCGGCACGCCGAATTGCACCAATTGCTTGGTCACACCGGCACGGGGGCGGGGCGAATTGGTGACCAGCACGACTTTGCCCCCGCCTGCGCGGTAGGTTTGAAGGGCCGAAACCGCATCAGGCAGCGCGTGCACGCCGTTGTGCACACATCCCCACAGATCGACGAACAGCGCGTCATACCGTTCGGATACCTCGGCAAGAGAGGAAATGATCTGGGTCATGGCGCGGACTCCGCTAGTTTTTTGGGGGGGGGCGTGGACTGGCAGGCGTTGTAGCGCCCGCCAGTCAATCGGTCAGGCGCAGGTGATCTGCGCCTGTGATCAATCAAACCTTCAGGTTTGGAATGATCTGTTTTTTGCGGCTCATCACGCCGGGCAGGACCACGGTGTCACCGCTGACGGTCACACCAAAGCTCTTTTCAGCGACGCCCTTCACCCGATCGTTGGGGATCAGCATTGTCGCCTCTTCGTTCAGGATATCGACCACGAACAACAAAACCTCGTCTGCGCCGTCCTCTTTGGCGACATCGACCATGGACGCCATCAGGCTGTCCTTTCGGTCCAGCACGATCTTGGGCGCGGTGGTTTCCAGAACCGAGACGCGGAATTGTGTGCCATCTACTGCGTATTCCTTGCTGTCCATGCGCAGCAATTCGGCGTCCGAAAACGCTGAGACGTCTGATTTCGCCTCGAACATTTCGCTGGCGTATTGGGCAATATCCACATCCAGATCCTTGGCCAGATCATGGGCGATTGCCTTGTCCTCTTGCGTTGTGGTCGGAGAGCGGAATTCAAGCGTGTCTGACAGAATGCACGACAGCATCGCCCCTTTGATCGCCTTGGGCGCTTGAGCCATGTCCTTGCCGATCATTTTCCACATGATTGTGGCGGTGCAGGCCAGCGGCTCGATCCGGATGTCGATGGGGCCTTTGGTTTCCAGCCCGCCAACCAGTTTGTGGTGGTCGATGATGGCTGTGATGTCCGCATCGTTAATCGCGTCTGGCAGTTCGGCTGGGTTGTTTGTGTCCACGATGACAACAGGCTGATCGGCCTCAACGCTTGTGATGATCCGTGGTTTTGGCAGGTCCCACTTTTGCAGCACAAAGGCGGCTTCGGTGTTCGGCTCGCCGAGCAGGACGGCTTCGGCCGCGGTCCCTTTGATTTCGTTGAGGTACCAGGCCCAGATGATGGGCGATCCTGTGGAATCGGTGTCGGGGGATTTGTGACCAAAAACCAAAGTTGTCATGCGGAATATGTCCTTGAGAAACGGGTGTGGATTTGCGCCCTTATAGCAATCTGTGACCGGGTGTCACGGGGTGTGAATGCGCCTTGGGCGGGCTGGGTCGTCTTGTGTTGCCAAACTGTATTTTGCGATCGGCGGTGCGGCCCCAACATCAATCCCCGTCCCCTTCCGTTTGCGCATCCCCTTGTGTCGGTGGCGCGTGTGGGGTTTTGTCAGGTGGCCCAATCTTTTGCGGATATGCCAATCTTTTGCGGATATGAACGTGACAGCACGCGAAACCGATCTTTATCCTGCGGTCAAAACCTTTCTCGAAGGGCAGGCGTATGTCGTGAAATCCGAGGTGGGCGCGGCGGATGTCGTGGCCATACGGGGGGGCGAGCCGCCTGTGATTGTCGAGCTGAAGTTGGCGTTTTCACTCACCCTGGTGCACCAGTGCGTGGCGCGACTGGGTGTGTCTGACGACGTTTACATGGCTGTTGCGCGCGGCAAGGGAAAGCGATTCCTGAAATCCGTAAAGGATATGACGCGTCTGTGTCGTCGTCTTGGCATAGGGCTGCTGACGGTGCGTGTGTCGGATGGTCTGGTGCAGGTGCACTGTGATCCCGGACCCTACGCCCCGCGTCAGAACAAACGCAAACAGGGTCAGTTGCTCAAGGAGTTTGCAGGTCGCATTGGCGACCCTAACGACGGTGGGCAAACCCGCGTCGGCCTGATCACGGCCTATCGTCAGGATGCATTGAAGCTTGCGATGTATCTTTTTGAAATTGGTGCCAGCAAAGGGGCCGACGTGGCGCGTGAAACGGGTGTCGCACGCGCGACAACAATGATGCGCGACGATCACTATGGCTGGTTCGAAAGGGTGGAAAAGGGCGTTTACGGTCTGACCCCGAAAGGGGCCGAGGCTGTTGCCGCCTCTGGGGACGTGCTGGGAAGCTGATAGGACTGCACGCTTAATGTGCCCTGTGCGCAGGCCATTGTAGTCCGGGGTTAAAGACCAGCGTTCAATTTTGCGAGCTGATCTGCCACACGGTCTGCGACTTGCTGATTGTGCATACCGCGAACCACGCTGGTTTTCAGCGGATCGTGAAAATTTTCTGAATGCACTGCAGGCTGAGACGTTGACACCGCGCATTAGGCCGCCTACCTACCAGTCGTTATCACTCACAACGGATGAGTGCTAATGACCCCGAACGCGGGGTCTGGGAAGGAAACTTTGAGCCTTAAGGAGCTGCAAAGATGGCATTGAAACCGCTTCATGACCGCGTGCTGGTACGCCGCACGGAAAGCGAAGAAAAGACCAAGGGTGGTCTTATCATCCCCGATAGCGCTAAGGAAAAACCAAGCGAAGGCGAAATCGTCTCCGCAGGCCCCGGTGCCCGCAAAGACAGCGGCGAACTCATCGAGATGGCTGTAAAAGCCGGCGACAAAGTGCTGTTCGGCAAATGGTCCGGCACCGAAGTCACCATCGACGAAGAAGAGCTGTTGATGATGAAAGAATCCGACATCATGGGCATCATCGAGTAAGCGACCGCGCTTGCACGGTGGGCAAATTGCCCACCCTACGATGACCCCTAACTCTACATTCTCAAAGGAGAAGAAATATGGCTGCTAAGGACGTCAAGTTTAATACCGATGCCCGCAACCGCATGCTCAAGGGCGTGAATATTCTGGCCGACGCGGTCAAGGTCACGTTGGGCCCAAAAGGCCGTAACGTGGTTCTGGACAAATCCTTCGGTGCACCCCGCATCACCAAAGACGGTGTATCGGTTGCCAAGGAAATCGAACTGGAAGACAAGTTCGAAAACATGGGCGCGCAGATGGTCAAAGAAGTGGCCAGCCGCACCAATGACGAAGCTGGCGACGGCACAACAACGGCCACAGTTCTGGCTGCTGCGATCATTCGCGAAGGTATGAAATCGGTTGCCGCTGGTATGAACCCAATGGACCTGAAGCGTGGTATCGATCTGGCGACGACACGTGTTGTCGAAGCGATCAAAGCCGCTGCGCGTGACGTGACAGACAGCGACGAAGTTGCTCAAGTCGGCACCATCTCTGCCAACGGCGAAGCGGAAATCGGTCGTCAAATCGCAGACGCGATGCAGAAAGTCGGCAACGAGGGTGTTATCACCGTCGAAGAAAACAAAGGCCTGGAAACAGAGACCGATGTTGTCGAAGGTATGCAATTCGACCGTGGCTACCTGAGCCCATACTTCGTGACGAACGCCGACAAAATGACGGCTGAGCTCGAAGACTGCATGATCCTGCTGCACGAAAAGAAACTTTCGTCGCTGCAGCCGATGGTTCCGCTGCTGGAGCAAGTCATCCAGTCGCAAAAACCACTTTTGATCATTGCTGAAGACGTCGAAGGCGAAGCGCTGGCGACTCTGGTTGTGAACAAACTGCGTGGCGGTCTGAAAATCGCAGCTGTCAAAGCACCTGGTTTCGGCGATCGCCGCAAAGCCATGTTGCAAGACATCGCGATCCTCACAGGCGGTCAGGTGATCTCTGAAGACCTCGGCATGAAGCTGGAGTCGGTGACCATGGACATGCTGGGCACAGCCAAGCGCGTTCAGATCACAAAAGACGAGACCACAGTGATCGACGGTGCCGGTGAGAAAGCCGAAATCGAAGCACGCGTGACACAGATCCGTGGCCAGATCGAGGAAACGACATCCGACTACGACAAAGAGAAACTGCAAGAGCGCGTGGCCAAATTGGCTGGTGGTGTTGCTGTGATCCGCGTCGGCGGCATGTCCGAAGTCGAAGTCAAAGAGCGTAAAGACCGCGTTGACGATGCCCTGAACGCGACCCGTGCGGCCGTGCAAGAAGGTGTTGTTGTCGGTGGTGGTGTTGCTCTGATCCAAGCCGGCAAATCGCTGGATGGTCTGAAGGGTGCAAACTCTGATCAGGACGTTGGGATCACGATCGTACGCAAGGCTATCGAAGCGCCATTGCGTCAGATTGCTGAAAACTCGGGCGTTGACGGTTCGGTCGTTGCGGGCAAAATCCGCGAGAGCGACGATGTCACATTCGGCTTTAACGCACAGACCGAAGAATATGGCGACATGTTCAAGTTCGGCGTTATCGACCCGGCCAAAGTTGTACGCACAGCGTTGCAAGACGCCGCGTCTGTTGCTGGTCTGCTGATCACAACCGAAGCGATGGTTGCCGACAAGCCGACCAAAGAAGGCGCAGGCGGCGGTGGCGGCATGCCCGACATGGGCGGCATGGGCGGCATGATGTAAGCTGCCAAGACGGCGCAAGCCGACTTGTGCGAACACTGCAGTGCAAAGGCCCCCTTGTGGGGCCTTTGTCACGAGAGTGTAACCGCATCTGCCAATGGCAGATGCGCGATACCCGACAGGGTTGTCTGCACGGAAAACGATCCCGATAGGGGGAATACCGCATAACCGTGCAAGCTTTTATCCGGTCTGTAAGACAGACAAGGAAATGAACAGGTCGGTAAATTCCTGAACGCGGCGGAGGGCCAGTTGTCGCTGGCCGCGTTGAACGAGGCCCAGGCGGCGCTCAGGTACAATCCCAAAGCATCGAAAAAAGCGCTTGAGGCGGTTGCAACTGCCAGTGGGAAGCCATTGCGCGAGATCAAGACCATTTTCGGCAAAGTGTTCAAGTTCAAGTAGGCCATTTGTGATCGTAAGCGCATCAGGCATGCTTGCATGCGCGCGCCCGTCGACTAACAGTGCGTCCATGCGTCTTGCCCTTCTTACAACCCTCACAATGATCGCTTTTGCGGCCAACTCCATTCTTAATCGGGTGGCGGTGGAGAGCGGCGCAATTGACCCATCCAGCTTTGCGATGATCCGCGTTCTTTCGGGTGTTGTTGCACTGTGCATGATCCTGGCTGTGCGAGGGGGCGGGTTGCCTGTGGCGGGGCGCGGGCGGCTTTTGGGGGCGGCGAGCCTGTCTGCCTACATGATCGGCTTTTCACTGGCCTATGTGACGCTTGATGCAGGCCTTGGTGCGTTGATCCTGTTTGGTACCGTGCAGGTTGCGATGTTTGGCTGGTCTGCGTTGCGCGGTGCCGCTCCGTCGATGCGTCAGCTGGGCGGCGCTGCTATCGCCTTTGTGGGACTGATCCTGGCGCTATGGCCCAAAGACGGGGCAGGGGGCGATCTGGTTGGGGCGGCGCTGATGGTCATCGCGGGCGTCGGTTGGGCGATATATACCGTGTCGGGCAAAGGCAGCACAGATCCGCTTGCGGCGACGGCTGCGAATTTTGTGGTGGCGATGCCGATGCTGCTTGTTTTGTTATTGGGCGCTGGGCTGCACGCCGCGCCAATGGGCGTCGCGCTGGCCATTGTGTCTGGTGCTGTGACGTCCGGTCTGGGGTACGCATTGTGGTACTATGTGCTGCCACAACTCGACGTTCAGACAGCGCCTGTGGTTCAGTTGAGTGTTCCGATCATCGCCATCGCGGCGGGTGCGCTGTTGCTGGGCGAGGCGATAACGCTGCCAATCGGTGTTGCGGCTGCCCTTGTGCTTGGGGGGATCGCGCTTGCGGTTACTTCACCAACGGTTCAAGCGGATCATAAGTGATACCACCCGTTTCGAATGCCATGTCCGCCAGACTGTCAGGCTTGTGCGGCGTCTGTTCGAGTTCCGCGCGCGTGAGCCAGCGACGTTGGGTGACGATCGCCTCTGTATCGCTCCAGTCTTGCGGGCGGTCCGAGGTGGCGGCGACGGTGCATCGAAAATAGACATCGACCTGATGAAAGTCTCCGCCAGGGTCATGAAACTCGTTGACCAGACAGGGCGCGCCAACCTCGACGGTCAGTCCAGTCTCTTCATAAATCTCGCGTATCAGGTTGTCAGGCAGACTGCTGCCAACTTCGACACCACCACCAGGCGCACACATCAGCGGGCTTTGGCCATCAGGCCATGCATTCACCATCAGCACGCGTGCGTGCTCGACTATGATTGCGCGCACGGCAAGGCGTGGGGATTTGGGACGCATATACTGTATCTTTTCATGAAGTTTGCGATGTCCCCATTCCATAGGGCGATGGATGGGACTATCTCAAGCGGTATGAGATTATTTGTTGCCCTTATTGTCCTGTCGATGACAGTCGCAATGCCCCGTATGGCGCAGGCGGATTGCGTCGTGTTGCTGCATGGCTTGGCGCGATCCGAGGCGTCGATGCTGGTGATGGAAGGCGCGCTGCGAGCCGATGGCTATAACGTTGTACGCCCCGGCTATCCGTCGACATCAGAAACCGTTGAGGCCCTCGCCGCCGAGGTGGTCCCCGGTGCCATCTCGGATTGTGGCGATGAGACGGTGCATTTTGTGACCCATTCGATGGGTGGCATTCTGGTGCGCTATTGGTTCGCCAATCACCCACGCCCTGAAAAACTGGGCCGTGTTGTTATGCTTGGCCCGCCCAATCGCGGCAGCGAAGTTGTGGACGCCATGGGAGATTTGGAAGCCTTTGGATGGGTGAACGGCCCTGCGGGTGAACAACTGGGTACAGGCGTAAACAGTATTCCACGCCGTTTGCCTGCGGTGAATTATCCGGTCGGGATCATCGCAGGTGATCAGTCCCTGAACCCCTATTTCTCGTCTCTGTTGCCGGGCAAGGATGACGGAAAAGTCGCCGTGTTGTCCACTCTTGTGGCAGGTATGGCGGATCATATCGTGATGCCTGTTACGCACACGTTCATGATGAACAATCCAAACGTGATTACCCAGACCATCACTTTCTTGCGGACGGGCGCGTTTGATCGCGACTTGAGGTGGATTGACGAAGTGTTGAACCAACTGGGTTGTCCCGAAGGTGCCTGTCTGACCGGGGACAAAGATGCTGAAAATTAAGCTTGTCGGTGCGCAGGTTTTGCACCCCGACGGGTTCAGTGATGCGCCCCTTTCGCTTGCAGAGGGTGTGATCGCGGACCACGCGGCTGGGCGTGTCGTAGATATGACGGGATACCGTGTGTTGCCGGGCATCATCGACGTTCATGGCGATGGGTTTGAGCGTCACGTGGCCCCGCGCCGCGGTGCGATGAAGCAGATGGCCGAAGGGTTGATCGCTGTTGAAAGTGAACTGGCCGCCAACGGCATCACCACGGGTGTTCTTGCGCAATTCGTCAGTTGGGAAGGGGGGCTGCGCGGCCTTGAATTCGCCGATCAGGTGTTTGCGACACTGCGCGATGTAGGCCAGACATTGGTGACGGACTTGCGCCCGCAATTGCGGTTTGAATTGTCCCTGACAGAGCTGTACGCAGACCTGCCTGCCCGTATTGCGCAATGGGGTGTGGAATATGCGGTGTTCAATGATCACCTGCCGCACGACCGTCTGGCTGAGGGGCGCAAGCCGCCACGCCTGACCGGTCAAGCGCTGAAAGCCGGGCGCAATCCCGAGGCGCATTTTCAGATGTTGCTGGATTTGCACGCGAATGTTGTCCGCTCTGAGCCGCTGTTGGGCCCTTTGTGTGCGGCGCTTACGGGGGCGGGCGTGCGGCTTGGCTCACATGACGACAGTACGGCGCAGGGCCGCGCCGAATGGCGTGCGCGCGGAGCAGACATCGCTGAATTTCCCGAGACGCAAGAAGCTGCCGAGGCCGCAAAAGGTGCAGGTGGCCACGTCGTACTAGGCGCACCAAACGTGGTGCGTGGCGGGTCGCACAAGGGAAATGTGTCGGCCCTTGATCTCGTTACGATGGGTCTGTGTGATGCGTTGGCATCCGACTATCACTACCCCAGCCCGCGCCGTGCAGCATTGATGCTTGCGCGGTCGGGGCTCATGGATTTGGCGGGGGCCTGGGCGCTTGTGTCTTCTGGTCCGGCCGCCGTGCTGGGTCTGTCAGATCGTGGCACCTTTGCCCCCGGCATGCGCGCGGACATCGTTGTGATCGACGCACAGGACAGGGTGGCGGCCACCATCGCAGGCGGACGCGTCAGTTTCATGTCCGGTGATGTCGCAGAGCGGTTCGTTGCGGCTGGATAGGGGCGGCGGGTTGAAACCCCGCCCTACGGCATGATCCGATTGACGTGGCCCATTTTGCGCCCCGCGCGGGCTTCGGCCTTGCCATACAGATGCAGTGCGGTCGCTGGATCACGCGCCAGTTCTGGCACACGATCCATATCGTCCCCGATCAGGTTTTCCATCACCACGTCAGCATGGCGTTTACCATCGCCCAGCGGCCAACCCGCGATGGCGCGGATATGCTGTTCGAATTGGTCTACGACGCATCCATTCTGTGTCCAATGCCCTGAATTGTGGACGCGCGGCGCAATTTCGTTCACCACGAGGCCCTGCGGTGTCACAAACAGTTCGACGCCCATCACGCCCACATAATCCAATGCGTTCAGGATGTTGGCGGCAATCAGGATGGCATCGGTGCGCTGGCTCGGGTTCAGTCGGGCAGGGATGGTCGTCGTATGCAATATCCCGTCGCGATGCACGTTTTCGCCCGGATCGAAACAGGCGACCGCGCCGTCAAGGCCACGCGCGGCGATGACAGACACTTCGCGGCTGAACTCCACAAACCCTTCGAGGATTGCGGGGGCGTTCTTCATCGCGTCAATTGCGGCTTCGACTTCTTGTGCGGCAGAAATGCGCACTTGGCCTTTGCCATCATATCCAAAGCGGCGGGTTTTAAGGATCGCAGGCACGCCAATGTCTGCCAATGCCACGGCCAGTGCCGCACTGTCCGGCACGTCGGCATAAGGGGCGGTGCGAAGGCCCAGAGCAGACAAGTAGTCCTTTTCTACCAGGCGGTCCTGGCTGACGCGCAGCGCCTCGCGGCCCGGACGGATCGGCGCGTGATCTTCGAGTGCATCCAGCGTCAGTGTGGGGATGTTTTCGAATTCGTAGGTGATGACGTCAACTGTGCTGGCAAAAGCAAACAACGCATCGCTGTCCTCGTACGGGGCTGTCGTCACCAATCGGGCCACGTCGCCCGCAGGGGGATTGGGGACAGGATCATAGACATGGGTGGCAAAGCCGAGACGACTGGCTGCTACACTCAACATCCTTCCCAATTGACCACCGCCGAGGATGCCGATTGTTGCGCCTTGGGCGAGAGGTTCAGTCATCTTGTGGCACCTCTGGGATGGACGCCGACAGGGCGGCGCGCCATTCATCTAATCGCTGCGCCAGTTCGGCGTCGTTCAGAGCCAGAATACCCGCAGCCATCAGGCCTGCGTTCGCGGCACCTGCGCCACCGATGGCCATTGTGGCCACAGGAAATCCGCGCGGCATTTGCACGATGGAATACAGAGAATCAACGCCCGACAACGCCTTGGTCTGCACAGGGACACCCACGACCGGCACCCGCGTCTTTGACGCCATCATGCCGGGCAGATGTGCCGCCCCGCCCGCACCCGCGATAATAACCTGTATCCCGCGATCCGCAGCGGTTTTGCCATAGTCCCACAATCGATCCGGTGTGCGGTGGGCCGACACAATGCGCGTCTCATACGAGATACCCAGCGCGTCCAGCATCTCGGCCGCCTCGCGCATTGTGGGCCAATCAGATTGGCTGCCCATGATGATGCCCACAGGGGGGGAAATGTCGGTCATGGTTCAGGCCCCAAACGTTTCAAAGCGCGCACTATAGCCGGATCGCAGGGGCTGGCAATGGGGCCGCCTGATCACGGTATCAACTCAAATTTTAGGCAATGATATCAGGGGTTAAGCGGTCTTCGAGATTGGCGATGCGATCTTTGAGGTGCAGTTTCTTTTTCTTGAGCCGCTGGAGCGTCAACTGATCTGCCGTGCCGATTTCCTGAAGCGCACGGATGGCCGAATCTAAATCGCGATGCTCGGCACGAAACACTTCGAGTTCGTAGGCCAACACCTCGTCGGACTTCATCGACATATTCGAAGGGGCGTTCATAGTGCGATTCCAACCAATTGTTGAAACTTCAATATAATCACGACAAGGCGATACGCCTACCCCTTGTTCCATGCATCAGTTCCGCCCATATTCATAACAACCGCTGCCAAAACTGGGGCGGACAATTGACGGTCGCTTGAGCTTAAAGGACGTGTCGCATGACGAAAATGACCCTTGCCTCGTATCCCCACATGTTGGGGTTTGAGCAGTTGGAACGGCTTATGGAACGCACTGCAAAGGGCAGTGAAGGCTATCCGCCATTCAATATCGAACAGACTTCGGATTTTTCATATCGTATCACCTTGGCCGTTGCGGGTTTCGGTGAGGACGATCTGTCGATCACAGTCGAGGATCGCCAGTTGGTCATCCGCGGCCGCCAGACGGATGACACCGACGGGCGCATATTTTTGCATCGGGGCATTGCCGGGCGGCAGTTTCAACGCAGCTTTGTGTTGGCAGATGGCGTGGATGTAGGCGAAGCTGTGATGGAGAACGGGCTACTGCATGTCGACCTCACACGCTCCAAGCCAGACACGATCGTGCAGACGATAAACATCCGCAAAGGGTAACCAACTTGGCGACAAGACTACGGAAAGGTAATGTCATGAATAAAGCTTTTGATCTGAATGCCGACGTGGGCCGCATGGTCTATGTGAAATCCATCGCCGTGACAGATCTGCCCCGTGAAGTGCGCGATCAGGCGGGTGGTCTTGACCATTTGTTTGCCGTGCATGACGCCGAAGGGCAGCAACTGGCACTGGTCGCGGACCGCAAACTGGCGTTTGCACTGGCCGTGCAGAACGATTACGCACCGCAACCGGTGCACTGATACAGTCCTGCGTCGCAGCCCAAGTTTTGATGGTTGCGGCGTTGGCATTCAGCGCCCTGTCGCATCCGAGATAGCCGGACTAAGGTCGGCTTCGGGCATGTTTGATAAAAGGGCACCCTCATGAGTTTCGATGTCGACTGGGTCGATGCCTTTTCAGACAGGGCATTTTGCGGAAACGGCTGCGCAGTCGTGCATGGGGGCAGCGTTCTTGACGATGCCACCTGTATGGCCTTCGTGCGCGAAACGTCACTGGTCGAATGTACCTTTACGGGGCCTTCGGATGTCGCTGATATCCGCGTGCGTTACTTTCTGGCGAGCCGCGAAATTCCATTTGCCGGGCACCCGACCGTGGCGACCGTGGCCGCGATGCGCCATCGCGGGCTGATCAGTGATGGGCCGCTGACGCTTGAGACCGGGGCAGGGATCGTGCCGGTTGAGGTGACAGGCACGCAAGTGTCCATGACCCAGGTTAGGCCGGAGTTCGGGGCAGAGGTGCCTGCCGAGATTGTCGCCGCCGTCGGCGGGATCGACCCGGGTGATATTGTCCACCCACCGCGCTTTGTCTCGACTGGCTTGCCGTTTTGCATCACAGTCCTGCGCAACCGCGCCACACTGGATGCGGTGAAATTCGACATGAATGCGTTCAGCGTCTTCCGTGATCATCTGGGGTTGTCAGAGACGGATGTGATGGAACCGTTTTGGGTCATCCAGACAGGTGCCACATCTCAAGGCGATACTTATGCGCGGTTGTTACTGCCCCCTCCCAATCCGCCGGAGGATCCGTTTACCGGATCGGCCACAGGCGCGATGGCGGCGTATCTGTGGCATGAGGGTTTGATAAACGATCCCGCCTTTGTGGCAGAACAGGGGCATGGGCTGGGCCGTCCCGGTCAAGCGCAGGTCAAAGTACTTGGCCCGCGCGACGCCATCAGCGGCGTCGTCGTCTCAGGGCGCGCGCATGTGCTGATGAGTGGAATGTTGCACCTTTGACATCGCCTGCCATGGACGACGGTTAAAGTGAATTATTCACACTAAAAAGTGGGCTCACAAACGCTGGCGCATTTTCTGATGTTTTTAATTTACGATTACCAATGCAGGGTCGAAGATGATGAAATCAAATTTTGCTGCTGCTACTCATACCGCTACAGTGGACCTTCCCGGGTGCCGGGGAAACAGGTTGGCGCTGTGGCGTCCGCTGCAGCAGGGTCGGCGGCAATAGGTGCGGTTACCAATTGATCCAACCGTGCCCGGTTCCAATGTTAAAACTATGCTGAATGGGCCCGCGAAATTCAACGCGCGCAGCGTGTGATGATCAATCCGCTGACGATTCCCAATCTACGCAAGCCTTTATCAATGATTCCCGCGCGATTGCAGCCGACAAGGCGTGTTCTTTCGCTGCACAAGTTAGGCGTCGCTTATCGTGCCAATGCAATAAAGGGCGTACCTTTGGGTACGCCCTTTATATTGAAGAAATGCAGCGTCTTAGCTTGCTGAAATCAGCCCCATGCTTTCCAGCTTGAGTAGTACTTGGTGCGCGCAGTTGTCGACGTCGACGTTCTCGGTCTCGACGCTCAGCTCGGGGCTTGCAGGAACGTCATAGGGATCAGAGATACCTGTGAATTCCTTGATTTTGCCTTCACGGGCCAGTTTATATAGACCCTTGCGGTCGCGGCGTTCGCATTCCTCGATCGTTGTGGCGACGTGCACCTCAACAAATGCACCGAACGCTTCGACGTCTTCGCGCACCGCGCGGCGGGTGGTGGCATAGGGCGCGATCGGCGCACAGATAGCGATGCCGCCGTTCTTGGTGATTTCAGAGGCGACATAGCCGATGCGGCGGATGTTGAGATCGCGGTGTTCTTTTGAGAACCCAAGCTCTGAGGACAGGTTTTTGCGCACGATGTCACCATCAAGCAGCGTGACGGGACGGCCGCCCATTTCCATCAGCTTGACCATCAGGGCGTTGGCAATTGTCGATTTGCCGGAGCCGGAGAAGCCGGTGAAGAAGACGGTACACCCTTGCTTGTTGCGCGGGGGTTTGGTGCGGCGCAGTTCGTTGACCACTTCAGGAAAGGAGAACCATTCGGGGATTTCCAGACCTTCTTGCAGGCGGCGGCGCAATTCAGTGCCCGAGATGTTGAGGATAGTGACGTCGTCCTTGTCCTTGATCTCGTCCATGGCCTCGTATTGGGCGCGCTCAGCTACCCAGACCATGTGTTTGAAATCGACCATTTCGATGCCCATTTCCTCTTGATGCTCGCGGAACATGTCCTGCGCATCATAGGGGCCATAAAAGTCCTCGCCCTGAGAATTGGAGCCGGGGCCCGCGTGGTCGCGGCCGACGATGAAGTGGGTGCAGCCATGGTTTTTGCGGATCAAGCCGTGCCAGACCGCTTCGCGGGGGCCGGCCATGCGCATGGCGAGGTTCAGCAACGACATGGATGTGGTGGCTTGCGGGTACTTGTCCAGCACCGCTTCGTAGCAGCGCACGCGGGTAAAGTGATCGACGTCGCCGGGTTTGGTCAGGCCGACAACGGGGTGGATCAGCAGGTTGGCTTGCGCTTCGCGCGCGGCGCGGAACGTCAGTTCCTGGTGCGCGCGGTGCAGCGGGTTGCGGGTCTGGAAGGCGACGACCTTGCGCCAGCCCATTTTGCGGAAGTAGGCGCGCAGCTCGTTGGGTGTGTTGCGCTTGGCGCGGAAATCGTAGTGGACGGGTTGCTGGATGCCGGTGACGGGGCCGCCCAGATAGATGTCGCCTGCTGTGTTATGCAGGTAGTTGACGGCGGGGTGGGCCGAATCGTCGGCACCAAAGACCATTTCGGCCTCATGCGCCTTGTTGGGTGTCCAGCGGTCGGTGACTGTCATGGTGGCGAGGATCACGCCTTCTTGGTCGCGCAGGGCGATGTCCTGGCCAACTTCGAGCGTTCCAGCGAATTTTTCGTTCACGTCCAGTGTGATCGGGATGGGCCACAATGCGCCATCGGCTGTGCGCATGTTGTCGACGACGCCGTTGTAGTCGGCTTCGGACAGGAACCCTTTGAGCGGGTTGAAACCGCCATTCATCAGCAGTTCCAGATCACAGATCTGGCGCGGAGTCAGATCCCAGCTTACGAGATCGCCTGCTTCGGCTTTGAGTTTTTGGGCGCTGTCATAGGAGACGAAAAGCTCTGGGATTGGAGCAAGGTTATTTTCCATCAATTTAGTCCTGTAGTTTAAAGGATTGAAGCCGGAGGTGGTCCCCGTCAATTCGGAATAGATTGCATCGTATTCCGCAAATTTTCGTGTCAGGAATTGGTCGGTAAGGCGGTTTTTTTCGCCCGCGCCACGTGTGGTCAGCGCATATGAATATCGCTGGCGTTTGTCTTTGCTGTCGTGATCGCCGATTTTGACGAACCCGGCTGCGGTCGCATCACGCAGCAGCGCGTTCAGGCGACCAAGTGAAACACCGAGCGCCTGTGCGGTTGAGCGTTGCGAGGCTTGTGGCGCAATGTCGAGCTGACGCAACAGCCGAAAAAGCTGGTCGTCGTGGTCTTGACTGGCTTTGAGGGCCGCGCTGCGCATCGTGTTTGCTCACCTTTGTTCACGGATGAACGCATGCCATGCAAAGTTTGTTCACGAAAGAACAAACTTTCGAGTGCACAGTGTTTTTAGAAATCGTGTTGAATCGGTCACGTTTCGATGGACGCCATGCGCGGACCAGTTTCAGGCGGTGCGCGCGCGCGGTCCCTTTGGGGCCAAAATCGCCGCCAACACTGTGGCGTCCGGAACGGGTAGGGCTGACAAGGCTGTATCGCGCCCGCGCAAAACCATGGGTACCAAGGCATCCGGGTTGACGGTCGCACCTGCCGCATCCAGCACGTCCACGGAGATCAGCGCCTGAACGCCGAGTTCTTTTGTGCCTGCCTCAAGGCGAGAGGCGGCATTGACCGTGTCACCAATCAATGTGCGGGGGGCCGCACCCGCGGCCCCGATTTCACCCAGCACCACAGTGCCAAGGTGCACGCCGATCCCGATCGCCACCGGCGCACCGCCTTCGGATTGCAGCGTTTGGTTGAACCGGGCCAAAGCGTGGCCGATACCTTCGATGGCTTTGATCGCGCCTTGTGCCGAGGTTTCGGGCGTGTCGGTTTCGAACACGGCCATCAGCCCATCGCCCATGTATTTGTCGATTGTGCCCCCCGCCTGCACAATGGGCGGAACAATTTCGTCAAAGAAACGATTGAGTAGGAACACGACGTCATAGGGCAATTGCCCATCTGTGCGGGCGGTAAAGCCGCGCATGTCCAGAAACAAGACGGCAAGCCGCGCTTCCTTGCCTTGACTGGCGTGGGCGCGGCTGCGTTTGCCGTCTGGTGCAAACACGCGAAAAACCGTGACTGGCGCTTGGGGCTTCATTTGGCAGGCAAGTCGCGTCCTGGGCGGAGCTTTGACAGCGGCAAGGGTGCGTTGCTCTGTGGTGTCGGGCGGCGGGAGGTCGTCAAATCCGTCCTCGACAATGACACGGCATGTCGTGCAGCGACCGCGCCCGCCGCACAGGGCCGTATGCGCGACCCCACTTGCGCGCGATGTTTCAAGCAAGGTTTGCCCGCGTGGCGCGCGCACAACGGGCCCATCGATATATTGCACGCGGATCGGTTTTCGCACGGCTGCGAACACGCGCCTTGCGATGAAAACTGCGACGGCGACGCCCAATATAATCCAAACGCTCAGCGTTGCGTTCACATCCATTTGTGCAAGCTGAGCAAACCCATCTCGGCTTGGCCAATTCCACGCGTCACGCGCCAACGCCTCGGCGCGAGGATCTTGTAACCATCCCTTGATGAACCGGCCCGAGACGACGAAACCCAACAAAGCCACTGTGGGGATCAGCACGCCGATGCCGATCATCCAAGGTAATGCGGCGCGCCACCAGCGCGTCATGCGCAACCACATGTGCAGCCCGATACAGCCGTGCACCCAGGTGATCATAACCAAAAGCGCCTGCATCCACCCATCCCAGGATGTCCAGATCAGCGCATTGACATAGCCCAACATCGTCTGCACGCCCAACGCTTCGTGCGCGCCGCGGGTGTAGACGACGTGGCTGACAAGAATGAGGGGAATGATCAGCCCCAGCACGATCTGCACTGCGTCGCGCAGCGGCATCCGCAGGCTGCGTGACAGTGCCACCTTGCCGAGTGAAAGCAACATATGCGCCGTCAATGCGGCCCCAACGAGAAGCGTGCCCAGATCAGATCGGATGATCCAAAGCCGCACGCGTTGCACCGCATCATAAGCATCCGGAGAGATCAGCACCGCTCCGATGTTCAGCAGGTGGGCTGCGACATACAGCATCAGAACCAGCCCCGATGCGATGCGTACCCTGCTTGCCCATGTTCCGCGCCACAACGGGTTGGCCATGTGATCCCCTTTACCTTAGTGGGTCACTTTGGCGTGCGGGCGCGCGCGGGTCAATTGGGGCGCTGCCCCCGGCCTGTCCCGGGGTTTTTTTGAAATAGACAAGGGCAGGGCGCGTTATTCAGCGACTGCGCCATAGCCGAGTGGCTCAACCGTATCTTTGCCTGCGTCGATTTCGTTTTCCGCCAAGAACCTTTCCGCTTCGAGTGCAGCCATACAGCCCATGCCCGCTGATGTGACGGCCTGTCTGTATTTATGATCCGTCAGATCACCTGCCGCGAACACACCGGGAATTGAGGTTTCCGTGCTGTCGGGTTTGGTGACGACATAGCCGCCCATATGCGTTTCCAGGACGTCCTTGACCAACTCGTTGGCAGGAGCATGACCAATTGCCACGAACACGCCTTTGGCCGGGATGTCGCGGATTTCGCCTGTGTCGACGTGTTTCACCTTGATCCCTTCGACGCCCAAGGGGCTGTCAGCGCCGTAGACTTCTTCGAGTTGGTGATGCCAAAGCGTTTCGACCTTTGGGTTCTTGAACAAGCGATCCTGCAAGATTTTTTCCGCGCGCAATTCATCACGGCGGTGGATCAGCGTCACTTTGGAGGCGAAGTTGGTCAGGAACAGCGCTTCTTCGACGGCCGTGTTGCCGCCGCCGATCACGACGATTTCCTGTCCGCGATAAAAGAAGCCGTCACATGTGGCACATGCACTGACGCCAAAGCCTTTGAATTTTTCCTCTGAGGGCAGGCCAAGCCATTTGGCCCGCGCACCTGTCGCCAGAATGATGGCATCGGCCACGTAAACGGTGCCGCTGTCAGATTGCGCAACGAAGGGTCGTGAGGAAAAATCGACCGATGTGATGATGTCGCCAATGATCTCGCAGCCCATCGCTTTGGCGTGGTCTTGCATCCGAACCATCAGGTCTGGCCCCTGTACTTCGGTGTCGCCGGGCCAATTTTCAACTTCGGTGGTGGTGGTAAGCTGCCCACCGGGCTCGATCCCTTGGACCAACACAGGATCCAGCATTGCCCGCGCCGCATAGACGCCGGCGGTATAGCCCGCTGGGCCAGAGCCGATGATCAGAACCTTAGTGCGTTTTGTGTCGGCCATTGGAATCTCCTGGAGGGGGCGATGAAGAACCCAAACGATATAGACGCGGCACGCGCGGGTTTGAACCCCGATTGTGGTAAACAGCCTTGCACTCACTGCATGACTATGAGGCATTGAGGTTTCAAATTATTGCGCATATGTGAAACATTATTGCGCAGTATGACGGCGCTGCTAATATATCCGCAAAATCAGGGGGCACGTATGGCGAGCACGAGACTAGATCCGATTGACCGCAAAATTCTGTCTGAACTGCAGGGCGATGGTCGGATGACCAATGTGGAACTGGCCAAACGGGTCGGTATATCTGCGCCCCCCTGCCTGCGCCGTGTGCGCACCCTAGAGGAAAACGGGTATATTCGCGGCTACCACGCCGACGTGGATGCCCATGTTTTGGGATTTGAGGTGCAAGTGTTTGCCAATGTCGGGCTCGCCAGTCAGGCCGAAGCCGACCTGAGCGCCTTTGAAGAGCGGTGCCGCGCGTGGCCGTTGGTGCGCGAGTGCCACATGTTGAACGGCGAAGTGGATTTCATTCTGAAGTGCGTGGCTCCGGACCTGTCGAGCTTTCAAAGCTTTCTGACCGGTGAATTGTTGACCACCCCGAATGTCGAATCGGTCAAGACATCACTCGTGATCCGTCAGGCCAAGGATGCGCCCGGTGTGCCATTCGACGTCCTAGAGGCGCGATTGGCCAAGTCGGCCTGATCGCGCCTGTAGAATATCACGCACATTTGCGCGCTTCTGCCAGGTTCCGGCGTCTTGAGATAAAGACGGCGCGGCATTTGCCTCGGGTCCACGGCATATCCGATGTGTCTGTTTCGGCCGTTTTGACGATCGATTTGATGAAACGTGATTTTGCCATCTGCGTATTCCTTTGCTCGGTACTGTTCGGGTCTTTGGCCCGGCTGATGATCACAATGGTCGGACAATGGGGCAGGTTTTTGGCCTCTGGTCTAAATTTTCAGAAAACTTGTCGCAATTTCAAGTTGGATCGTTTTGATGCGAACAGACGTTCGCGCCCCATGATTTGTTGGGTTTTGGCTGTTTGATTTTTTCCAGACTGGAAACAATGCGGCAAAGGCTGGGCAAGCTGTGCCAGCATTTTGCCAAGATCAAAGGACGATGGCTGAAATCAGGCGGCCGTAATCCGGGTCTTTGGCATGTACGGAGCGGCGATAGGAATAAAAGCGGTCCGGATCGTGATAGGTACAGTGCCGCGTCCATTCGGCGGATCCGATTTCCGCAGCGCGCAGTCGTGACAGGCCATAGGCGGGCAGGTCGAAATGCATCCGATCCCCATCCCCTCCTGCAAAGAACCGCGCATTTTCGGTGTCTTCGTCCAGAAAGACGTCAAAAAATTCAGGACCTACTTCATAGGCGCGTTGGCTGATCGACGGGCCGATGACGGCGTGGATGTTCGCCCGTTTGGCCCCCAGCGCAACCATGGCGTCAATCGTCGCTTCTAATACTCCGGCTTGTGCACCTTTCCAGCCTGCGTGGGCGGCACCGATAACCTGCGCGTCCGCGTCAGCAAACAACACTGGCTGGCAATCCGCCGTCAGCACCGACAGCGCCACGCCCGGCGTGGCCGTTACAATCGCATCTGCACGTGGTTTATCGGTGCAAGGCCCGCTGACTGCGATCACATCTGCTGAATGCACCTGATGCACGCCAACCAGATAGTCCGCTTGCACATCCAGAGCGGTGGCGACGCGGGCGCGGTTGATGCGGACGATCTCAGTCTGGTCCGAACTGCCGCTGCCGCAGTTCAGTCCGGCAAACACACCAGAAGATGCGCCGCCCTTGCGGGTGAAGAAGCCGTGGCGAAGCGGTGCGAGGCCGTCGGCAGTCAGGATTTCAAGCGTCATGGCTCCAGTCCGGGTGGGGGGGCTGCGGTGATCGGATATAGGCCCAGTACTTTGAATAGGTTTCCCATTTCCTCAGGGTGCGTCAACCGTCGATGTGCAGCGATATGCGCATCCAGTGACTGACTGCTCATATCGGTTGCCAATGTACGGGCGCGGTCAGTTATTCCGAGCCGTTCTAAAAACACACCTTGGGGCGTCAGCCGCGTGTAGGCAGCGGGGGCGGCGGCCAGCGCCAGCGCCTCGAAATCCACATGTGTCGTAAGATCGGCAGTGCCGGGGGCGTCCAGTGGGTCAGTGGCGGCATGACCCCGCATCGCCTGTAACGTGTCGCCAAGGCTGCGCCAATCGCCGTAATCTATGATCAGTGCGGCCCCGCCATACGCGGCGATCCGCGTCCCGACCTCTGCTATTATTGCGCTTGAAGGCGCGCACCATTCCACCAGATCACCGTCGCGCGTGTCGTCGAGCCGGTGATCCAAGGCTGGCTGTGGGCCAATTGGCGACAAGCCAAAGCTCAGCGTTTCGCCCGTCAGTCCGATGCAGCGTTCTCGCCATGCGTCACCATCCCGCTGAAACTGGCGCACGGGCAGGGCGTCAAAGAATTCGTTAGCCACCAGCCAAATCGGTCCCTTTGGCAGCTCGGACACAGTATCGGCCCACGTGATATCAAAGGTCTTTAATGTCTCGGCTTGGCGGCTTCGCAGAGGGGCTGAGGCCTCGACCAAGACAATCCTGGCCGCATCGTGAAACCCCGGCATACGCGCTGTGGCCCGTAAAATATCCGCCATCAGTGTTCCGCGCCCCGGCCCCAGTTCGACCAGAACGAACGATGCAGGAGCGCCCTGATCCAACCAGCTTTGTGCGAGACTGAGGCCGATCAATTCACCGAACATCTGGCTGATTTCCGGGGCGGTCGTAAAATCGCCCTGCGCGCCCAGCGGGTCACGCGTGCTGTAGTACCCTTTGGTCGGATGCAGCAGGGCCTGCGCCATATAATCGGCGATTGTGATGGGGCCGGAGGTGGCAATGCGCGCCACCAGATCGTCGCCGAGGGTCATGCCGACAGCACACCGACGCGCCGCGCGCGCCAGATCAGGAACAGACCCAAAACGATCATCGGCAGGGACAACATCTGACCCATCGTCAATCCATAGTCGCCCACCTGCCACGCCAGACCCAGCGGATTGCCCGGGCCGACAAACTGCGCATCGGGTTGGCGTACGAGTTCGACCATGAAACGCGCCATGCCATACCCCGCCAGGAACGTACCGCAGATCAGACCGGGGCGTTTGTATGCCTCGCGCCGCCACGCCAACCACAACAACACAACCAACAGCACGAACCCCTCAAGGAACGCCTCATAGAGTTGTGAGGGGTGGCGTGCGCAGGCACCGACGATTTGCGGGCAATATTGCGCCGCTTGACCGGGAAAGATGACACCCCAAGGCAATTCCGTTGGCCGGCCCCACAATTCCGCATTGATGAAATTCGCGAGCCGCCCCAGCAAAAGGCCGGGCGGAACGCCGAGGGCAATGGCGTCTGCTGCACTGAGTTGGTTGATCTTGTGACGGCGCGTGTAGGCCCATGCCGCAATGACGACGCCCAGCAGGCCACCGTGAAACGCCATCCCACCCTCCCAGATCGCAAGGATCGCCAGTGGATTGTTCAGATAGGTCCCGGGTTGATAAAACAGCACATATCCCATGCGCCCGCCCAACAGCACACCCAGAATGATCCAGGTCAGCATGTCTTCGATCTGGGCGGGGGTCATGACCGGTTTTTGATCGGGCCAGAGGCGTGGGGATTTGACCGTCATCACCACCAGCCGCCAGCCGATCACGATGCCCATAATATAGGCGAGCGCATACCACCGCAGGGCAAATTCCATACCGAACAAAGAGATCGTAAAGATCTCGGGTGACATATTGGGAAAGGGCAGCAATGCGATCATCTGCGTCTCAATGCCTCTGGTCTGTGGCAAGGTCAAGCTTGCCCCGCGCGGTCTTGACCCCCATATATGGATCAGTTCTGAACGGGAGACGACAGATGCAAGCACGCGGCAAGATTTTCGACGATATCTCGCAACTGATGACCAATGCGATGGGCGTGGCCCAAGGCGCGCGGGACGAGGCCGAGACGGCGATGAAATCGATGATGGATCGCTGGCTGGCGGACCGCGATTTCGTGACCCGCGAAGAGTTCGACGCCGTTCGCGCGATGGCCCAAAAGGCGCGCGAAGAAAACGAAGCGCTCAAGGCCCGCATTGATGCGCTGGAAAAGTAATTCAGCGGCGGCGCCGCTGCGCCATCTCATAAATTGCAAAATTTGCGTGATCGCCCGGTGATGTACCGGGCGTTTTGCGTTTGCCTGCGTCTCCTCAGAGGCGATTTTTGGAAATCGAACGGCATAGGTCGCCGATCGGCTTCACATCACTGGATTTTGATCGGAATACAGGCTTGTCCCCAACTTATTGCGGTTATCTCCAAATAAAGGGTTGCCAGAGGCCATAGCCACAGTCACCATATGTTGTAGAGATACGGGGAATAGCCCCGGTTTCTAGAGCAGGCACCTAGCGCTTGGGGCGCTGCCAGCCCCCATCGCTACTAGCGAACAAGAGGTGGCACCATGGCCCTTTCCGAGCAGTTCCTGGACGATGAAATTCATCCCATAGATATCGTCGAACATATTGCCGAACATCATGAGTGGGATTTTGACCGCATTGCTGACGATCAGATTGCGATGGCGGTCGAGGGGCAGTGGCGAACGTATTCCGTCACGCTGGCGTGGTCTGGCTATGACGAGACCCTGCGCATGGTCTGCACTTTTGAGATGGAGCCACCTGCTGAAAAACTCCCTGTGCTTTATGAACTGCTGAACCTGATAAACGATCAGTGCTGGGCCGGTTCCTTTACCTATTGGGAAGAGCAACAGTTGATGGTTTACCGGTATGGTCTGGTCCTGAGCGGGGGACAGGTTGCAAGCCCTGAGCAGATCGACACCATGATCGGTGCCGCGGTGATGAGTGCGGAACGCTACTATCCTGCTTTGCAGTTGCTGGTTTGGGGCGATCGTACCCCCAAGGACGCGATACAGGTCGCCATTGCAGAGGCGTATGGCCGGGCGTAACCTAGGCCCCTGATACGGTCGGGGGAATATCATGAAAGAGACACGGATTGCGGCTCGGGGCCTTGTGCTTTTGGGCTGCGGCAAAATGGGGTCAGCGATGCTGGCTGGCTGGTTGGATCGCGGGTTGCCCGCGGATCGCGTGTGGGTGATCGATCCCGCGCCATCCCTTTGGGTCCGAGGCACGGGTGTGCATATCAATGCGCCATTGCCACACGCGCCCGCTGTCGTTCTTGTGGCGGTCAAGCCGCAGATGATGGGGGATGCGCTGCCTGCGATTTCTGCTTTTGGCGGGGGCGAGACGGTATTTATCTCGGTCGCTGCAGGCACGCCCTTGTCGGCATTCGAGGCGGCGTTTGGCGAAAACACCCCAATTGTACGCGCAATGCCCAACACACCCGCTGCCATCGGCCAAGGGATCACTGCCATTTGTGCCAATGCCGCAGGGCAGGGCGCGCTGGGCGAGGCGGCGGACTTGTTGTCCGCCATCGGCGATGTTGTTCAGCTAGACAGCGAGGCGCAGATTGATGCGGTCACGGGCGTCAGCGGTTCTGGCCCGGCCTATGTGTTTCACTTGATTGAAACGCTGGCCGCAGGCGGCGTTGCCCAAGGATTGCCGCCTGAGTTGGCGATGCAGCTGGCCAAGGCGACTGTTGCAGGGGCCGGTGCGCTTGCCATGCAAGCGGATGAGGACCCGGCGCAGTTGCGTGTCCACGTCACCAGCCCAAATGGCACGACGCAAGCTGCCTTGGAGGTGCTCATGGATACATCAAACGGCTTTCCCGATTTGTTGCCCCGCGCTGTGGCCGCCGCAACCGCACGATCCAGGGAGTTGTCGCGTGGCTGAGATCGCATTGGATGATTTTCTGAAGGTCGATATCCGCGTGGGCCGGGTGGTGCGCGCCGAACCCTTTCCCGAGGCGCGCAAGCCGGCAATCAAGATGTGGGTCGATTTCGGCCCCGAGATCGGAGAGCGCAAGACATCTGCCCAAGTGACTGTACACTATGAACCTGAGGACCTTGTCGGGCGTCAGGTCATGGCGGTCGTAAACTTTCCACCCCGCCAGATCGGCCCATTCATGTCCGAGGTGCTGGTTCTCGGCTTTCCTGATGCGGACGGCGCGATCGTTTTGGCGACACCGGATAAAAATGTGCCAATTGGAGGGCGCTTGCATTGACCAAACTATGGATTACCCGGCCCTTGCCGGACGAAGTATTGGCGTCGGCGCGCCAAGTGTGCAGCGAGGTCGTCGTTCGCACAGAGACATTGCCGCTGACAGATGCAGAACTACGCGCGGCGTTGCGCGACTATGACATCGTGCTGCCCACGTTGGGCGATCAGTTTTCAGCGCAGGTATTCGCAGATGTACCAGACGCGCGGTGCAAATTGCTGGCCAATTTCGGTGTCGGATACAATCATATCGATGTGGCGGCTGCCCATGACGCGGGCATCGCCGTGACAAACACGCCCGGTGCCGTGACGGATGCTACGGCGGATATTGCGCTGATGTTGATGCTGATGTCGGCCCGCCGCGCGGGCGAGGGCGAGCGTATGGTGCGCGCCGATACATGGGCTGGCTGGCACCCCACGCAGATGCTGGGCCTGCACATGAGTGGTAAGCGCGTTGGGATCGTTGGCATGGGCCGTATCGGCCAAGCTATCGCACGTCGGTGCCATTTCGGGTTTGGGATGGACGTGCATTACGTCAATCGATCTGAAAAGACCTTGGATTTTCCGGCAACACGGGTGGTAGACCTGAACACCCTTGCCGGTGGGGTCGATTTTGTGGTTGCCGCAGTGCCAGGTGGCGCAGAAACCCGGCATCTGATTGGGGCGGACGTGCTGGCAGCCATGCCGCCCCACGCGCATCTGATCAACATTTCGCGCGGCGATGTGGTGGACGAGGGGGCGCTGATTGCAGCACTTGAGGGCAAGCAGATTGGTGGTGCCGGGCTCGATGTTTATGAACGCGAGCCCGTCGTGCCTGCGGCCTTGCGGGCGTTGGAAAATGTCACCTTGCTGCCGCATCTGGGCACGGCCGCATTAGAAGTGCGGGTGGATATGGGGCTGATCGCCGTGAACAACGTGCGCGCGTTTTGCGATGGAACGGCGCTGCCCAACTCGGTTTAACCGCCGTTTTCCATCGCAGCGCGCCAGTGTCGGCGGCACAGCGATACATAGGTGTCGTTGCCGCCGATCTGAACCTGCGCACCGCCCGCCTGGGCACGCCCGTCGCTATCGCGGCGAATGACCATTGTCGCCTTTTTTCCGCAATGGCAGATGGTGCGCACTTCGCGCATTTCGTCGGCAAGGGCGAGCAGCGTTGCTGATCCGGGAAATAGCTTGCCCATGAAATCCACACGCAACCCGTAGCACATGACCGGCAGATTCAAATCATCCACTGCACGGGCCAGTTGCCAGACCTGTGCTTCGGTCAAAAACTGCGCTTCGTCGACAAAAACACAGGCAACGGGTTCAGAGGATTGCTGTTCGGACAAACGATCAAACAGATGGTCACTCGTCGAAAATGTATCCGCCTCGGAACCGATTCCGATTCGCGACGCGATTCGACCCGGCCCTGCACGGTCATCCAGTTTGGCGGTCAAAAGATAAGGAACCATGCCACGTTCGCGGTAGTTATGCGCGGCTTGCAACAGGACCGTCGATTTGCCTGCGTTCATGGTGGAATAGTGAAAGTAGAGTTTGGCCATAAGCCCGCTGCTTAATCGCCCCGTCGATACGGAGCAAGACCAGCAGACAAAAGGGCGGGTCCGACGCGCGCATGTGCTTGTCGTCGCATTTTGATGCACGTCGGGCCGCCTTGGGTACGCTTTACTCAACAGCGGGCAGCACGGCGACAGGATGCGTTATTGATTTGGGGATGGACCCCGCCCCCGCACATGCTGCCCTTGACGGATCCGTCCCGTTTGCTGCCAGCACTGTGCTGGCCTGCTGCCCCCAACGCTGCAGAAGACTGAGACGGACCCCACTCAAACCCGACGCTGGGGGCACCGGGCACTCGTTACGTCCCGAAAACCCTTGGGACGATTAACAAATGACATTTCGGTCCCGGACCAGTAATGGGAAAAGAACGCAGCGTTTCCCCACACTATGAGTTGAAACGCGCATGTAGGCACACAAGGAACCGTCCATGGCAGGATTTGGCAGCTACCTGAAAAAGCACACCGAAACACTGGTGAAAGATGTTGGGATTGAACCCGCCTGTGCGATGACCGGAAAATCCAAAGCCACTCTTGGCCGGTACTATTCAGACAACCCGGAACATGCTGACCGGTTCATGCCAATTGATGCGGTCGCGGCGTTGGAAAAAGAGTCTGACTTTCCCCATGTCACGAACGCGCTGGCCGAGCTCCGCGGCATTACCCTTAACCACGATGATCGTCGATCAAACGATGCGCGCCCCGGGGGCGTGAATAGTGACGTGATCGCCTTGAGCCAGCGTTTTGCCATGCTGATGAGCGAGTACCAGCAGTCCATCGAAGACGGGGTCATCACGGTGAACGAAGCCAAACGTTTGCTCAAAGAGACGTCGATGCTGCAGAAGGTTCTGATCGACATGAAACTGCACCTCGAAGACGAAAGCGGCTAAGCCGAATTTCGCGGGGACACAACGCACTGCGTGCGCAACGCGAGGCCGCAACATGAGTGCGCTTTACGGCCATCTGGCCGGTTAAACAGATACTCGCGTAACGCAGCGTCACGGCATCTTGCCTGACCCTCGTCACGTGTTGCACGGTGCGTACACTAAGTGGAGACGATAGGTAGTGAAGAGTGAGATGAGCCGCGCCGAGTTGATCGGCCTGTTGCGGGACATTGATGGGTTTGGCGCGCTGGCTTCAGACGTGCTTGATCAAATGGCCAGCACGGCGGACTATCGTGACTTCACCCGTGGCGATATTCTGATCAAGGAAGGCGATGCAGCCGACACGCTGTTTATCGTTTTGCGAGGGCGGTTCACTGTTTTGCTTGGTGGCCGCGCCATTGCCGAAATCACTAAGGGCGAGCCAATTGGTGAACTGGCCTTTTTTGCTGGCGGGACACGCACGGCGACCGTATTGGCCGCCCGCGACAGCGCCGTGATGTGCCTGAGCCGCGCGTCCTATGACGCATTGGCGTCACACACGCCTGCACTGGCCAATGGCATTCTGGCGGCAGTGTCCCGGCGCCTTGCCCGTACGGTACCTGCCACGCCGCATCTGCGACCTGCATCCGGCCATGTCTGTGCGATGTTTCCGGGAGGCGCAAACGATTTGGTCGATCCGGCCTTTGTGGCAGGCATCCGCGCCGCATTTAACGGCGAAACGCGTTGGAAGGTCATCGAAGCCGAGGACTGCAATCCGGCCCTTTTGCAGAACCCGCGCGCGCTTGCGGCATGGCTTGATGCGCAAGAGGCAGAGTGCGGCAACCTGCTGCTGATCTGTGCAAATCCCAAAGCGCAGCCCGTCTGGCAAAAAGTCACGGCCAACAACAGCGACACCATCATGATCGTGGCCCCCAAAGAGGGCGCATTCACGCCAGCCGACGGGCCCACCCAGCTTGAGCGCGCGATATACGCAGCGGCGTTGCCCGGGCACCTGCATGTGATCCTGCATCGCCCCAAAACCAGCGATTCCACCAGCCAAACGCGTGCGTGGCTTGACGGTCGTCCTGTGCGACTGCACCACCATCTCGCGTTGGAATCAGAGGCTGATTTCGCCCGCATCGCGCGCTTTGTGCGCGGTGAGGCAATCGGGTTGGTTTTGTGCGGCGGGGGGTCTTATGGCACGGCCCATCTTGCGGTCATAAAATCGCTGCAGGAACAGGGCTATGAGTTCGACTTTGTCGGCGGTACCAGTGTCGGAGCAGCCATGGCAGGGGCGCTTGCGCTGGGCCTTGCGCCGGATCAGATCATGGAGCAGTGCGAAGAGATATTCCTGCGCTCAAAGGCGATGTCGCGCCTGACCGTGCCGCGGTTTTCGTTGCTGGACCACTCTGTGCTGGATGCGTCCTTTCGTCAGCATTATGGCCTTGGCGATGTTGAGGATCTGCATCTGAACTTCTTTGCCGTCTCGACCAACCTGACACATAACGACGTGACGGTGATCCGAGAGGGCCCGCTGTGGCAAGCGATACGGGCATCAAGCGCGATACCCGGAATATTCCCGCCGTTCCTGCGCGAAAACGGCGAAGTGCTGATCGATGGTGGCTTGATCGACAATGTCCCGATAGATGCGATGCGGGCCCTCAAGGCGGGATCAAACGTCGTGTTGAATTTTTTGCCGGGCAAGCCGTGGACGGTGCGTGCGCGCTACGAGGATTTCCCGGGCCGGGCGCAGGCGCTGGCCAGCCTGTTGCGCAAACCCAAAAAGGGGGTGGCCCTCCATCCCACAGCGTTTACCGTGCTGGCCCGTGCTATGGTCGTCAATGCGCGCAAACTGTTGCGCCAGATTGATGTGGGCAACGATATTTTGCTCAATATCTCTGTGCTGCCCGGGATGAGTTTTATGGATTGGAAGCGCGGGCGCGAGTTGTTTAACGTCACCTATGATCAAGTTTCAGGCATGCTAGAAGAAACTGCACACGCCCCCGATACGCACACTGCGCGACTGGACCGATTGCGCGGGGTGTCCGCAGCACTTGATGAGATGGTGAAGGACGAACTGGCCCCGGCCGCTCAACCGCGCCGTTCGACGATCACAGACCCAACGGAATAGCCTGCACCAAACGAACAGATCAGGCCCAAATCACCCGCCATCATATCATCCGAATTTTGAGAGAAGGCGATGATCGATCCGGCAGATGATGTGTTTGCATAATCCTGAAGGATATTGGGTTGCTCACCGGGGTTGGGGGTGCGGCCGAGGACCTTTTTGCCGATAAAATCGTTCATGGATTTGTTGGCTTGATGCAGCCAGAGCCGTTTCAACTGGTCTGCTTGGATCTGTTCATCAGCCATGTGGCCCGCGATGTGTTGGCTGACCATCGGCAGTACTTCCTTGAACACCTTGCGTCCGTTTTGCATGAACTGCATGTCGCGCCGATCGACCACCCCATCCGGGCGCGAGCGGCGCAGATAGCCGTTGTTGTTGCGAATGTTGTTGGAAAACTGGGTGGCGCAGCGTGTCGATTTGATTTCAAAATAAGGGCCTGTAGCGTCTTCGGTCCGTTCGATCAGGGTGGCGGTTGCCACGTCGCCAAAGATGAAATGGCAGTCACGATCCCGCCATTCCAAGTGGGCCGAACATATTTCCGGGTTCACGACCAGCGCCGATTTGATCGAGCCGGAACGCACCATGTCCGCCGCCGCCTGAATGCCGAAGGTCGCGGACGAGCAGGCTACGTTCATGTCGAACGCAAAACCTTGGACGCCCAGCAGATCCTGAATTTCGATGGCCACCGCAGGATAGGCCCGTTCGAGGTTCGAGGCCGCGCAGATCACGGCCCCGACATCCGCTGCCGTCTTGCCTGCCGCCGCTAGCGCCTTGTGCGCCGCATCGCCCCCCATTTCGGCCATGATCGAGGGTTCGTCATCGCTGCGCTGGCGCAAGAGCGGATGCATGACCGCCGGGTCCAGAATGCCGGATTTGTCCATCACATAGCGCCGCTCGATGCCCGAGGCCTTGAGGATGAACTCCTCGGAGGAATGCGCCTTGGCCTCGACCTCTCCGGTGGCGATGGTGTCGGCGTGTTCGGCGTTGAACCGGTCGGCATAGGCGTTGAACGCCTCGACCAGTTCGGCGTTCGAGATGGACAGTTCGGGCGTAAATACGCCGGTTCCTGTGATGGCGGGAGTGAATGACACGCTGCGCCCCTTTGCGGGTGACTGAGTTTCGGGCGAACTTATAGAGGCCGGGTGGGCGTCGCAAGAGTGGGCGCGGCGCGCGCGCTAGATGCGATGACCGTTGCGCCGGCTGACATCGAGAATCGGATCCCAAAGGCCGGGGTCGGACGGGATTGGTCGGTTGTGGCAGGGAATGGCGGCCCCGATGGTTCTTGCGTCGTCATGCAGGGTTTGCGCCTCGTGCGCCTGCATGCCCGTGACGTAGACATGGCCGCTGACGTGATGCACTCCGAATGCTTCGATATCCGGGCTCAACAGCCCCCCGGCGGGCACCATCAGAATCGTGCCGGGCTGGACCTGGGCAAGAACACGCGCCTCCATCTCGATCATGTCTTCGGTTGATCTGAGGGGGCGGAAGAAATAGATGACGTCGTATTCGCCGTAATCGGCAAAGGCAAAGGCGTCGCCCTGCATCAGCTTGCAATGTTCTGCCCCGAGGCTGGCAAGGAGCTTCTTGCCGGAGGCGACGGTGCGTGCCTCGTATTCTAGCCCGTGACAGGTTTCAAAGCAGGTTCGGGCGGCCAGAACCTTGGTCCCTCCGCCGCAGCCGAGATCCAGAAACCGCAACGAGCGCGCCTTGCGCTGGGCAAGGCACAGGCGGTAGGCCGCCCCCAACATGGCCGAGAACTGGTCCATCGGCAGCGGGATATCGAGGTGCAGACCGGCGTCCTCGGCGGTGTCGCTTTGGGTGTCGTTCTGCGGGTTGGCAACCTTGTGCAGCGCGTCGATGAACAGCGCGGTGATGTGATCCATCACCTGCGGCATTGCCGCGGGTTCAATACGATCTTTGAACAGTGGGGTGGAAACAGAATGCATCTGCTGTTCGATCAAGCCATTGATGCTTGACCAGTCGCGCAAATGGTTTTTCATCTCGCGCGCCGCCGCATTGAGATCGCGGATCGCGCGGTGCCCACCGGGCGAGACGACCCTGGGGTCCGATGTGTCGCGCAGAACGTCCTTGACGAGCGTTCTCAACGCGCTGTGCGACACGACGATGGCGCGCCACGACCGGCTCAGGTTCTCCTGGTCACGCGTCCTGGCAGGTGCGTCGAGCAAGTGTGCCATCGCCGCAATGTCAGCGGTCAGAACACGCTCCAGCCGGTCAAGTTGGGCAAGACGTTTTTGGGGATGCTGCATGGGGCGGAACTGTTGCAGGATTTGGCAGACAGGCCAACACCAATTGTGCCCTTGGGCTTGCCATTTGATGTCACGCCCGCCGCAGTACGCTGGCCGCTGTTACAGTGACGCGGTGATGCCGCCATCTACATACAGCGTGTGCCCGTTCACGAATGTCGAGGCCGCCGAGGCCAGAAAGACGGCCGCGCCCACCAGCTCTTCGACCTGACCCCATCGTCCAGCAGGCGTCCGTTTTTCCAACCAAGCGGTGAATTCCGGGTCAGCCACAAGGGCGGCGTTTAGGGGCGTGTCGAAATACCCCGGCGCAATCGCGTTGCAGTTCAGCCCGTGGCGCGCCCAGTCTGTCGCCATCCCTTTGGTCAGGTTGGCAACGGCTCCTTTGGTCGCCGTATAGGGCGCGATGCCGGGACGGGCGAGTGCGGTTTGCACGCTGGCGATGTTGATGATCTTGCCGGTGCCGCGCGCAATCATGTGGCGCGCGCAGGCTTGGCCGACATGGAAAACACTGGCCACGTTGGTTTGCAGCAGTTTTTCAAAGGCATCTGCCGGAAAATCCTCTAGCGCGGTGCGGTGTTGCATGCCTGCGTTGTTGACTAAGATGTCGATGGCACCGTGCGCGGCTTCGAACCTGTCGACTGCGGCCCTGACCCCATCGTGGTCTGTCGCATCAAAGGCCAGGGTATGCGTCGTGATCCCTTGCGCCTTCAACGCCGTGGCGGCGACGTCCAGTTTTGTCGTATCTCGTCCGTTCAGAACGATTTCTGCCCCAGCGGCCCCCATGCCTGCAGCCAAAGCGAGGCCGATGCCTTGGGACGAACCGGTTATCAGCGCGCGGGTGCCCGCGAGCGAGAAAAGAGTTGTACTCATGTGTTGGGGGGCCTTTCGAACGGGGTGTGTCGTTTGAAAGGCACGGTAGGGGAGGGAGCTATGTGCGGTCAACAGGTGCTTGTGTCCGCGCGGGCTTGTGCGCATTGTCGCACTGCACAATCGGGGAATGCCAAAGATGAAAGCGATCGTTGTTCACGCCGCGCGCGACCTGCGCGTTGAGGATAGGGAAATGCCGCAGGCCGGACCGGGGCAGGTGCTGGTCAAAATGGCTGCGGGGGGGATTTGCGGTTCTGATCTGCACTATTATCAGCATGGTGGATTTGGGACTGTGCGGTTGCGCGAGCCGATGATTTTGGGCCACGAGGTGGCGGGACATGTCGCATCAATCGGGTCCGGTGTTTCGGGGCTGAGCGAGGGCCAATTGGTTGCCATCTCGCCCTCACGCCCGTGCCATGATTGTTTCTATTGCCACGAGGGCACACCGCAGCATTGCCTGAACATGCGCTTTTACGGCTCTGCCATGCCCTTCCCCCACATTCAGGGGGCTTTTAGCGAATACATCGTTGCCGATGCGGCGCAATGCGTACCTGCAGACGGGTTGAGTGCTGCGTCGGCGGCAGTGGCGGAACCGCTTGCGGTCTGCCTGCATGCGGCCAAACAGGCGGGTGATCTGATGGGCAAGCGGGTGCTTGTGACGGGGTGCGGCCCGATTGGGCAGCTTTGCGTGCTGGTTGCGCGCGCAGCTGGAGCCGTCGAGATTGTGGCAACTGATATCGCGCCGTTTACCTTGTCGATGGCTGAAAAAGTAGGGGCCTCGCGGATTATAAACATGGCCGAAACGCCAGATGGTCTGGCACATTATCACACCGACAAAGGCCACTTTGACGTGCATTTCGAATGCAGCGGGGTCGCGGCCGCGCTGGTGGCGGCAATACCAGCGTTGCGCCCTCGCGCGGTTCTGGTGCAGCTTGGCCTCGGCGGGGACATGACCTTGCCCGTTCAGGCCATGACCGCCAAGGAAATCAACTTTCGCGGCTCGTTCCGTTTTCACGAGGAATTCCGTACCGCTGTCGCAATGATGCAGGGCGGCCAGATCGACGTCACTCCGCTTGTCACCCACAGCTTTGCCTTGGACGACGCGCCTGCCGCCTTTGAAATGGCGGCGGATCGCAGTCAGGCGATCAAAACGCAGATTGTGTTCTAAGCGATGCGTTGTGTCCCCAACCCGTTCCGCGGTATCGGCCTGTCGGATCCGAAACTGGCCGATATCCCCTATCCAAGCGTAGATGCCCAAGCCCCGCTGGCGTTGCTCGGGCGTTGCCCGGTTGCCGGTCCGACGGCGCTGACGTCCGCGCCATCGCTTGCCACGGCCTGCAAGGTTGGCGAGGTGATGATCAAAGACGAACGCACCCGTATGGGGCTTGGCAGTTTCAAGGCGCTGGGCGCGGCCTATGTTATCGCGTGCGACGCAGCGCAGGGGCAGGCGCGTGGGCAAACCTATGTCACCGCAAGTGCAGGTAATCACGGCTTGTCCGTGGCTGCGGGTGCTGCTGCCTTTGGCGCGCGTGCAGTTATTTATCTGGCTGACACAGTGCCCGAAAGCTTTGCAGATCGGCTGCGCGACATCGGCGCAGAGGTCGTGCGCGCAGGGTCCAATTACGAGGCCAGCATGGAAGCCGCCATGCAAGGAGCCGCCGATACGGGCGCAGTTCTGTTGTCAGACAGTTCATGGGCCGGATATACCACCCGGCCGCATCGGCTGATGGAAGGGTACCTTGCCCTTATGGCCGAGGTGTTCGACCAAATGACCGCGCCGCCAACGCATCTGTTTCTGCAAGCCGGGGTCGGTGGATTAGCGGGCGCAGCGGCGGCCATCGCGCGCGTGCGCTGGGGGGATGTCACCCGGATCATCGTGGTCGAACCGGAGGCCGCGCCCTGTCTGATCGCTTCGATTGAAGCGGGCGCGCCCGTGGAAACCACTGGACCCGCTTCTGCCATGGGACGGTTGGATTGCAAGGTGGCATCGTTGATCGCGCTTAAGGGGCTGGCGCGAGATGCGGATGATTTCATTACGATATCAGAGGCCGAAGGGCAGGCAGGTGCCGACCTGAGTGCGCAGCATTGGTTTGTCAGCACGCCGTCAGGCGCGGCGGGCATTGCAGGCATTGTCGCGGCTGGCGGCGCGCTTGGTTTGGATGAAACTGCGCGGGTGCTGGTCATTCTGTCTGAACGGTCAGACGCATGACCGGGTTTGCGCTCGCTGAATTTCAGGGGCGTGTTGCGCGCGCGCAGGCGCTGATGGCACAGGCGGACCTTGGTGCGCTGTTGCTGACGACTGAACCTGAGGTACGGTATTTTACCGGATACCTCACACGGTTTTGGGAAAGCCCGACACGGCCATGGTTCTTGATCGTTCCCGTGACAGGCGACCCAATCGCGGTGATCCCGTCCATCGGCGCACCGTTGATGGGGCAGACATGGGTGCAAGACATCAGAACGTGGCGCAGCCCGGATTACACGGACGACGGCGTGTCACTGGTGGCGGACGCGCTGCGCGAGGTGGTTGGCCCAGGTGGCAAGGTCGGGGTGCCGTCCGGGCCTGAAACCCACCTGCGGCTGCCACTGGACAGTTGGAATACCCTCAGAGACCGCATGAGTGATACCGAGTTTCGTGACGACGCGGCTATTTTACGTCGCTTGCGCCTGATCAAATCAGAAGCTGAAGTTGAGAAGATTGCGGCCGCTTGTGCGGTGGCAGACGCAGCGTTTGCCCGGGTACCGGAGATCGCGAGGGCTGGAACACCATTGTCACAGGTGTTTCGCGCGTTTCAGATGCTGTGCCTTGAAGAAGGGGCGGATTGGGTATCCTACCTTGCAGGCGGGGCCGGGGCTGGTGGCTATGGTGATATCATTGCGCCTGCAACTGACGCGCCACTCGCTCAAGGCGATATGCTTATGCTGGACACAGGCGTCGTGCGGGAGGGGTATTTTTCGGATTTCGACCGCAACTGGTCGGTTGGTGCGGCAGGTGCGGACACCCAAAGCGCTTATTCCCGACTGATCGACGCCAGCGACGCAGGTTTTGACGCCGCGCGGCCCGGCGCAACTGCGGCAGATGTGTTTCACGCGATGGACGCTATTTTGACAGGTGGCGCGGGTGGATCGGATGCGGGGCGCTATGGTCACGGGCTGGGGATGCAGTTGACCGAATGGCCGTCGCTTATTCCGGATGACCACACAGTGCTGGAACCGGGCATGGTGCTGACGCTGGAACCAGGATTGGAGCTTGGAGCAGGCAAAACGATGGTACATGAGGAAAATATCGTCATCACGGACGGCGGTGCGCGTCATCTGTCCACGCCAGCCCCCCGAACCTTGCCGGTGATCTGACCATGGCGCAGCCTTATACCAAACAGATCGAAACGCGGCGCACACTTGGCCTGATCGCCTTGCAGGCTGACCGCACGATCGAGGATGACTTTCGCCGCCTCATGCCCGGTGACGTCAGTATGCTGGTGTCCCGTGTTCCTTCGGCACTTGAGGTGACATTGGATACGCTGGCCGAGATGGAGGGCGCTTTGACGGGTGCAGCGGCCTTGTTTCCTGTGGGTCATCGATTTGACGTTGTGGGCTACGGGTGCACCTCTGGCACTGCGCAAATCGGGGCGCATGTGATTACGGAACGGGTCAAGGCCGGCGCGGATGCGGATCAGGTCAGCGAACCTGTGTCTGCCCTGATCGCTGCCTGCCGCACGCTGGGTTTGCGCCGGATTGCGATCCTGTCGCCCTATGTGGCGTCCGTATCAGACCGCTTGCGCCATGTGCTGCGGGCGGCAGATATCGAAACGCCGACCTTTGATAGTTTTGACGAGGCCAATGAGGCCGCAGTAACACAGATCGACGGGGATTCGATCAGCACCGCGGCACTGTCGGTGATGCGCGGGGCACAGGTCGATGGGCTGTTTCTATCCTGCACCAACTTGCGCACCTTGGATGTGATCGCGCCATTGCAGGACCAATTGGGTCTGCCGGTGCTGTCCAGCAATCTGGTTCTGGCCTGGCACATGCTGCGGCTGTCGGGTTTGAACGTGAATACGCCGCGCGATCTTTTGTGAAACTTCGAAATTTGGGTGGTGGCCTTGCGCCGCGCGCCGTGGCGGTGTTTCCCTGTAAAGGGCGTTAAAGGGATGAAAGTGAACATATGAAACTGGGATGTATTGGGGACGATTTTACCGGGTCGAGCGATCTGGCGAACACGCTGGCCAAGGGGGGCATGCGCGCCACGCAATATACCGGGGTGCCGGATGGTCCCGCCGATCCGTCTGTCGAAGCGGGCGTCGTGGCACTGAAATCCCGTTCGATCCCCGTGGCTGATGCAGTCGCGCGATCCCTAGAGGCGCTGAAATGGCTACAAGCACAGGGCTGTACGCAGTTCTTTTTCAAATACTGTTCGACCTTTGACAGCACACCAGAAGGGAATATCGGGCCCGTTGCCGACGCGCTGGCCGATGCGCTTGATGCGCACAAAGTCATTGTGTGCCCGGCCTTTCCGGGTACCGGGCGGTCGGTGTTCCAGGGCCATCTTTTTGTGAATGATAGATTGCTGAACGAAAGCGGAATGCAAAACCATCCGCTGACGCCGATGACGGACCCTGATTTGCGCCGTTGGCTGGCACCCCAGACCCGGCACAGCGTTGGGCATGTGGGGCCCGGCCCCGTGTTTGCCGGGGCAGATGCGATTGGTGCGGCGCTGACAGAACAACACGACGCTGGCCATCGCCTGATTGTCGTGGATGCGATCCGGGATGAGGATTTGCGCGCCATCGGTGCCGCCGCGCAGGGCTTGCCGTTGATTACAGGGGGATCGGGCGTTGCGCTTGGTTTGCCTGCAAACTTTGGCTGCGCGCCGGGCGCGGTGCCATGGGCGGGTCAGGCAGGCAAGGCGGTTGCCTTGTCCGGGTCTTGTTCGACTGCGACACGCGCGCAAGTTGCCTATCACGCGGCGCGCTATCCGGCGCGCGAAATTGTGGCCGCCGATGTGATAGAAGGGCGGCTTGACCCTTCGGCATTGGCTGCTTGGTTGATGGAGCAAGACGGCGTGCCGCTGGCCTATAGCTCTGCCGATCCGGCAGACATTCGCGCGGTTCAGGATACATATGGGCGTGAACGATCCGCCGCCGCGATCGAGGCGTTTTTTGCCGAAATCGCCCGGAGGTTGCGCGACCTTGGTGCGACACGGATTATTACGGCGGGCGGCGAAACCTCAGGTGCTGTGGTTGAGGGTTTGGGGTTAAACACCCTCGACATCGGGCCAGAGATTGACCCCGGCGTACCAGCTCTGCGCGCAGGGCCTGATCTGGTTGTCGCCCTGAAGTCAGGCAATTTCGGAGCGGAAGACTTTTTTGAAAAAGCGGATCGGGTGCTGGCAGGATCATGAGCCGCGAAAACGCGTTGCGCGAACAGATATGTATGTTGGCCAAATCCCTGTTTGATCGGGGCCTGACCCATGGCAGTACTGGAAACATTTCTGCGCGCACGGACGACGGCGGGTTGCTTGTGTCCCCCACGGGCACCAGCTTTGGCCGCCTTGATCCTGCGCGGCTAAGCCGCTTTGACGCCAGTGGCATCCATATCGACGGCGACGCCCCGACCAAAGAGATGCCGTTGCACAGCGCCTTTTACGACACCCGCAGCACGGCAGGCGCGGTGGTGCATCTGCATTCTTGTCATTCGGTGGCTCTGTCGATGTTACCAGGGGCGGATGCGGACAACTTCTTATCGCCACTGACACCTTATGGGATCATGAAACTGGGTAAGGTGACGTTACTGCCATTCTTTCTGCCCGGCGATCCGGCAATGGGACAGGCCGTGCGCGGTCTGGCGGGGAAACGATCGGCTGTAATGTTGGCCAATCACGGCCCCGTTGTGGCCGGGAAAGATATCGAGGCAGCCTGCAATGCCATCGAAGAATTGGAAGACACAGCACGCCTTGCTCTGATGACATGGGGCATGGGCGTGCGTGCACTGACGACTGAACAAATCAACACAGTCGTCACCCAATTCGATGTGGAATGGGATGATTAGTGCGATGACAGGATCAGATCCGACGCCTTTTCCCCGATCATGATGGCAGGGGCATTGGTGTTACCGCTGACGATCTCGGGCATGATGGAACAATCAGCCACCCGCAAACCTGCAATGCCATGCACACGCAGTTGGTCATCAACCACGGCCATCTTATCCTTGCCCATTTTGCATGTCCCTGTCGGGTGATAGATGGACGCCGTGTTGTTGCGCGCCCAATCCAACGTACTGTCGTAGTCGTCCATGGGCAGGTCAGCGTGTGGGCGAAACTCTTGGGATATCTTGGAACTCAAGGGGGCGCAGCGGGCGATGCGCCGGGCGATGTTGACGCCTTCGACGACTGTGCGGCAGTCGGTTTCGGTGCTTAGGTAATTTGGAATGATCTTTGGATAGGTGCGACCATCCGAACTGGCCAGTCGAATCTCTCCCTTTGATTCGGGGCGCAATTGGCAGACTGACATTGTGAACGCAGAGAATTTATCGGCACCTTTGCCGGGATTTTCGGCCGACAAGGGCTGCACATGGAATTGGATGTCGGGCGTTTCCATATCAGCATGGGTTTTAACAAACCCAGTTGCAAGGCTGGCTGCCATCGTCATCGGACCAGAGCGGAACATCAGATATTTCAACCCAATGCGGGCCTGACCCAAAAGGCTGGACACCTCGTCGTTCAGTGTGGGTTCGTTGCATTTGTAAACAAGGCGAGCCTGCAAATGGTCCTGCATGTTTTTGCCGACGCCGGGCAGGTCCGCCACCACATCGATGCCATGTTCGGCCAATTGTTCTGCTTCGCCGATACCCGAAAGCATCAACAGTTGGGGCGAATTGATCGATCCACCTGATAGGATCACTTCGCGATGAGCCGTAACGGTATGGGACACGCCGCCCTTGTCACGGTAGGTGACGCCGGTGGCACGTTTGTCGGTCACGTTGACCTTGTCGACTTGCGCATGGGTAATGATCTGCAAGTTGTCGCGGCTTTTGACGGGGTTCAAAAAGGCGACGGCCGACGAACACCGTCGTCCATTGCGGGCGGTCAGTTGGAAAAACCCGACGCCTTCCTGTTCGGAGCCATTGTAATCAGGGTTAAATTTGTACCCCGCTGATTGCGCTGCCGCGACCCACGCATCCGTGATCGGACGCTGGATGCGCATGTTGGAGACGGATAGGTTTCCCTGATCTCCGTGAAACGCATCTGCTCCGCGTTCGTTTTTCTCGGACCGTTTAAAGAGCGGCAGTACATCGTCCCATGCCCAACCCCGATTGCCCATCTGCGCCCAGCGGTCGTAATCCTGCGGTTGTCCACGCACATAAAGCAGACCGTTCAGGGACGATGACCCGCCCAACACTTTGCCGCGGGGCCATTCGATCGATCGTCCGTTCAGACCCGGATCAGGTTCAGTTTTGTAGCACCAATCGACGCTCGGGTTGTGGATCGTTTTGAAATACCCAACCGGAATATGGATCCATGGGTTCAAGTCGCGTCCACCTGCTTCGAGCAGAATTACTTTGACAGACGGGTCCGCACTGAGTCGGTTTGCCAGCACACAGCCCGCCGAGCCCGCACCTACAATGATATAGTCGGCTTCCAAAAGTGCGCCCTCCCTGACTAGCTTTCCAAAAAAAGACTATGCAGAATGATAAGTCTAGGCTAGTCTTTTTTGAGATAAAACGTCTCAATAATGTGCATCAGGGAGGATAGCATGCGAGTAAGTGATAAAATCGGGGGCATTTCGCGCCGGGATTTGTTTAAAGTGGCCGGCCGTTACGGCATGAGCTCGACACTTTTGGCGGCAGGTGGATTTGGTGGGGCGATGAGTCTTGCCAACCTCGCAGCGGCAGCCGAATCCACATATGAAAAGCGGTTCGCGAAAGAGGCCAAGTTTACACTGAAATTCGGTGCTGCTGGCTTTAACGCGCGCAACCTGCTGATCGAACGTGCTGGCGCACTGGAATTCGCTCGCGATTTGGAAAGCCGCACAGACGGTGAAATTCGGGTTGAGTTCATCGGTGATAACCAGATCTGTGGTCAGGTATCTTGCGTTGAAAAAGCGCAGCAAGGCATCATCGATATCTATGCCGCGTCGACTCAAAACTCTGCTGGTGGTGCGCCTTATCTGAACGTGCTCGACTATGCATACATGTTCCGTAACCGCGCTGACCAATACCACTTCTTGTATTCGCCCGCCTCTCAGGCGCTGCTGCGCGAACCATACGAGCGTCGCCACGGCCTGAAATTCCTGTTCAGCCACGCAGAATTGCGCGGGATCCAATTGGGTCTGGCATGGGAAGACAAAGAAACGGTCACGAGCGTTGAGCAACTGTTCGGCACCAAAAACCGCGTTACAGGCACGCAGCTTGGTCGTATCGCTATGACTGCTCTGAACCTGAACCCGGTTCCAGTCGCTTGGGAAGAAACTCTTGATGGTCTGAAACAAGGCCTGATCGATGGCGCGGAAACATGGGCCTCGGCCGTGGCATATGCCAACATGTCCCCCGTTGTATCTCAATCGGTACACCTGAACTTCTTCTGTGGCACAGAGCATACGGCAATGAACGCTTCTGTCTTTGACAGCTTGGGTGGTGAATTGCAGGACGCAGTCATGGAATCATCCTACTGGTCGCAGGTCCACGTGCAGGCCGCCAACGAAGTGGCGCTGATCAACACAGTTGGCATGTCCGATCCTATGATGCCGAACTCGATCTTTGCGCAGAACAACGTGCGCAACGCGTTCCTGTCCGATGCAGAGATCAAGAAGGCCGAAGAAATGTGTTCGCCCGAATATCAACCCGCACTGTGGGAAGAATGGCGCGAGCGCATCAACGGCTGGCAAGGTGGCGCAGACACCTATCAGGAAATCTATGACGAAGTCCGCACGATCCCAGGCGACACGTTGCCTGAGAATGTTGAGCCCCGCCGCTGGTGGAAAGCTTAATCTTGATGTGAGCGATAAAGGCCGGCCCCGCAATTCGGGGTCGGCCTATTTTGTCTAACGAGCGCGAAACTGCGCCATAGTGACAAAACTAAAAAGCAAAGGGAGGGGCGCCAAATGTCAATCTGGGCGGATATGTCGACCATCGTCACAGCGACGTTGAGCGGAGACATTAATTTTAAAGTCGTACAAGCTTACAGATCGGACGGAGCGTGGTTCGTGTTCGGACCCCTGACGATCATAGGTGCCGTTCTGGTTCATTTCATTTACAAGGCCGTGCCGTGGCTGGATCGCAACCTAGAGCGATCCATTGTGGTTTATGCTTATATTATCATGGCGACGATCATTTTTGTGGGCGTCATCCAGCGATTTGTATTTTCAAATCAGGTGCCTTGGTCAACGACGATCCCTCCGCTGCTGTTTATGATTATGGCGTGGTACGGATGTTCGTTTAACGTCAAATTGCGCACCCACCTCAGCTTCTCCGAATTCCGCACGAGCCTGTCGCCAAAGGGGCAGTTTGCGTGCCTGATGTTTGACAACACGTTGTGGATGATTTTTTGCATCATCGTGGTCACGACCACGTCGCGTGTCACCGTGAACACCTATGACAACTTTGCAATCGTTCTGGGCACCGACAATGTTATGCGCTGGTGGTTCATCGTCACAATGCCGCTGTGCTTTATCATGATGGCGGGCAGGGTTCTGGGCAACGCGCTCGAAGATATTGCCAATTTCCGAAGCGGTCAGCCGCTGATCAAACAAGCCGTAATCGGGGGGGATGTCTGATGTCTGACGGAACATGGATTACAATTATTTCGTTGGCGGTGACCTTTCTGTTCATGATGGGTACGCCAGTTCTTTTGATCATCTTTTACTGGGTGGTTGGGTGCAGTTTTGTACTTGATCTGACGTTGGACAACACAGGCGCTGAAATGCTGAACGTGTTCAAGGACGGCTTTGCACTGCTGGCCATGCCGTTGTTTATCCTGACAGGCGATTTGATCAACAGGTCGGGCATCGCCAAGCGATTGTCAGATTACGCCTATGCCTGTCTGGGCTGGCTGCGCGGTGGTCTTGCCATGGCTTCTATCGGGGCGTGCGGGTTGTTTGCCGCGATCTCAGGGTCGAATTCGGCCACCACGGCCACCATCGGATCAATGTTGCACCCTGAAATGGTCAAAGGCGGCTATGACGAACGGTTTTCCGCAGCTACGGCTGCTGCGGGCGGGACTGTCGGGATCATCATTCCGCCCTCGATCATCTTTATCGTCTACGGTTTTTTGATGAACCTCGAAGTGGGTCAGTTGTTTCTGGCTGGCATCATTCCGGGCGTGTTGATGGTCATTGCAATGATGATGGTTTGTTTTGTGGTGTGCACCATTAACAAATGGGGGTTCCTGACGGACATCAGCATTGGACGTATCGTCAAAACGGCGATCGGTGCCTGGTTGGGCTTTTTCGCGATCGGCCTTGTGCTTTGGGGTATTTACACTGGTAAATTCTCTCCGACCGAGGCGGCGGGCGTTACCGTCGGCTTTGGGATCATTGTTGGTTTGGTGAGCTATCCGCTGAACAAGCTGATGAAAAACGATCCAACGCTGCCCATTGATGAAAAACCTGTGTCCTCCATGTTCGTCGTGGATGGGTTCAAGCTGTTTGATATTCCATCCATCGTTGTGCGCTCGGCCCAGATCACCGGGATCCTTGCGCCACTGATCGCGGTGTCTGTTGTGATGCAGCAAATCCTGTCGCTCTTGGGCGCACAGGAAACCATCGGCGGTCTGGTGACCAGCATGGGGGGCTATTACCCTGTTCTGTTTACGGCGATGGCGATGGTGTTCGTGGCCGGGATGATTCTGGAAAGCCTTCCGGTAACGATCATCATGGCACCGATTCTTGCACCTATCGCAGCCTCCGTCGGGGTCGATCCGATCCACTTTGCGGTGATCTTCCTTGTGGGCGCATCGATCGGGTTCATCACACCACCCTATGGTTTGAACCTTTATGTGGCATCCGGGGTCACGGGCGTGCCATATTTCCGACTGCTTCGGTATTCGACCATGTACCTTGCCTCCCTGATTGCTGTATGGCTGCTGGTGGCCATGGTACCTGCATTGGCACTTTCCTTGTTACCAAGTTAAAAGAAAACATGCCTGACGATCACCGCCCCACGAAAGCGACCCAAATCCCAACCAATATGCGACTGCTTATGGTGATGGAGGAGGTGACAAAACGTGGGGTGGCCGTCAAACCGGTGGACCTGATCGACGCATTGGGTCTGCCGAAACCAACGGTGCACCGGCTGTTGCAAACCGCCGAAGCCCAAGGGTTCCTACAGCGCGATCTGGATGGGCGATCTTATGGGCCGGGCCCACGTCTGCGGGCTCTTGCCGTCAGAACCATGTCATCTGAACACCTGCGCACTGCGCGCCTGACCATCCTGCGCGGCGTTGCCGAACAGATCGGGGAAACCTGCAATCTGGCCACGCCCGATCGCGAGGGGATGACCTATCTGGATCGGGTCGAAACCGAATGGCCCCTGCGCATCCAACTGCCCATCGGCACCCAAGTCCCGTTTCACTGCACAGCCAGCGGTAAAATGTATCTGTCGACCTTGCGCCCGCATGTCTTGCGTTCGATCCTGAGCGCGCGGCCATTGGAAAGACGCACCAGCGGGACGTTGACGGACATTGACAAGATCTGGGCGGAGTTGGAATTGACGCGCCAGCGTGGCTACAGCACCGACAACGAAGAATTCATGGACGGCATGACAGCCGTGGCTGTCCCGGTGTTGGATGGGCAAGGCAAATTGCTGGCCACATTGTCTGCGCATGCGCCTATGCAACGACGCTCCATGGTCGAATTGAAAGTGTTCCTGCCCGCACTGCGCCAAGGGGCTTCTGATCTTACGGCGTTGCACGCCCAGTAAGGGCGGTGGTCAGCCCGTCAAAGGCCGTGAAACTGATGTTTTTCCAGCAAAGCAACCAACATGTCGCAAGCCGCGCGGCGGTGGGCGTGGTGGGTGTCATGCGCCTTGACGGCGTCACCGTCTGCGATGGCTTGATAAACGATCCGATGATCCGCGTTCGACTTTGACGGCTTTGGCCGGATGAACAGCGTCGTTGCGCGCGCACGCCTTACCTGATCGCGCATCACGGATACGATCATGCTCAGCCGGGCATTGCGCCCCAACCGCACCAGTTCGCGGTGAAACCGATCATCCGCATCTGCCCACCCGCGCAAATCATCTGCGTCCAGCGCTGCGTCCATATCGTGGATCGTCGCCGCAAGTGTCGATAAGTCCGCTTTGGAATAGGCGGCCTCAGCCGCGCGTGCCGCGGCAAGGCTTTCTAGCTCGGTCAGGATGTCATAGATATCGCGCATGTCTTGGGCAGAGACTGGCAGAACACGAATGCCGCGCCGAGGGCGCACTTCGACCAGCCCTTGGGCCTGCAACATCAATGCGGCTTCGCGCACAGGGGTGCGCGACATCCCAAGCTGCGTGGCAAGTTCCGTTTCCAGATGGTCAGAGCCGGGCGTAAGCGCCCCCGAAAAGATCATATGGCGCAGGGCCGTGATCGCCCTGTCAACGTTGCTGACTGTGCCCATTAGGATACCCCCGGTATAGGCAGTTTCTGACCTGTTTCCGCCGACGTATAGATCGTGTCCTTGATGGCCAGCACAGTCAGATAATCCGCAGCTTCGTTTTCCAATGTGGCCGTCCCGTGCATTGCGTCGATCACATGGGCCTGTAAGCCATAGACACAGTCGCCCCCGAACCCGTTCCAAGTATCCGGCGCATGTATCACGGTTTCATCGCGTGCCCCGAACGCGCGCTGTGTGACGGACCCATCGCCATAAAGCGTCAACGTTCCTTCTGTTCCCTCTATCCAAGCCTCGCCCATGGTGCGGCGCAGGTTGTCAGCCACATGATCCAGATGGCGATTTCCGTCAAACAAGGCACGAACCCCCGATGCATGATCGAAAATCACATGCCCCGCATCCTCGCCCGCGATTGCCGGATTGAGGCGGCGCAGATCGGCATAGACGTGGGAAACGGGCCCAAAGAGATAGCGGAACGTGTCAATCCAGTGCACGCCGGTTTCGTGGATCAGGAAAAGCGGCATCGTCTGAAAATAGGGCTGGCGATCCAGATAAGCACGCTGGCCTTGCCCATCACCGGGACGCAGGCGGAAGGTGGCATTGTGAACCTGCCCAATGCTGCCAGCAACCAGTGCAGCCTTGATGGCGCGGTACCACGGTTGAAAGCGAAAGTTTTCGTGCACCACCAGCCGCGCTCCGGCGGTGCGGGCCTCATCCACGATGGCGCGCGCCTCGCCCAAGTCTGCGCAAAACGGCTTTTGGCAAATGATCCACTTGATCCCCGCGGACAGGGCCGCGCGGATCGCTGTGGCATGGGCCGTGGGCGGTAGGATGATGTCGAGCAGGTCAGGCTTCGCAGTGCCGAGCATCGTGCTCAGATTGTCAAACGCGGGTGCGTCTGTGGCTTGCGCGCGGGATAGATCGGTATCGCAGGCCCCGATCACCTCGACACCTTCGATACGCGCCCATGCGCCATAATGAAATTGACTGAAGTAGCCTGCGCCGACGCATGCCACATTGATGGTCATACCATGGCCTCGCGCACGGCTTGGGCCACTTCGGCTGTGCCTGCCGTGCCGCCAAGGTCGCGGGTCAGAACCCGCGCTTCGGCCACAACCCGGTCAACGGCTGCGCGCAGGCGCGCGCCATCGGTTAACATGGCAGGGACGTCATGACGTTCACCAAGCCAGTCCAGCATCATCGCTGCCGACAGGATCATCGCCATCGGGTTGGCCACCCCTTGCCCCGCAATATCGGGAGCAGAGCCATGGCAGGGCTGGAAGACAGCGTGATCGTGGCCGATATCTGCGGACGGGGCCAACCCAAGGCCGCCCATCAAACCGGCCCCCAAATCGGACAGGATATCGCCGAACATGTTTTCGGTGACCATCACATCAAAGACCCACGGCTTTTCGACCATCCAAAGAGCAGTGGCATCGACATGAGCATGGTCTGCCTCGATTTCTGGGTGCTTGGCTGCCTCGGCGTCGAACATTTCACGAAAAAACGCGAAGGCGCGAAAGACGTTGGCCTTGTCCACGCACGTCACCTTGCCGGGTCCACGCCCGGCAGCCTTGCGCGAATTTGCGAGGTTGAAGGCAAACTTGAACAAGGGTTCGGAAATCGCGCGGGTGATGCGCAAGGTTTCGCGCGCCTCGTCGGCCTCAACCTCGCCGCGCCCTTGGGTAAAAAACAACCCCTCGGTGCTTTCGCGGATCAGTACGAAATCCACTGCTTGCCCGCCCTTGAGGGCAAGTGGCGTGGGTTGGCCCGGTCGGATGGTGACGGGGCGCACACCTGCAAACAAGGTCAGCGCCTTGCGCAGATCGATCTGGGGCGAAATTTCTGTCCCATCAGGATAGCGAACATTCGGCAGGCCCATCGCTGACAATAAAATGGCGTCTGCGGCGCGTGCAGCCTCTAGGGATGCTGCGGGAAAACTGTCGCCTGTGGCCTGATAATGCGCGGCCCCTGCAGGTGCGTCGGTGAATGTGAACTCATAGCCACCTGCTGCGGCAAGCTCGCTGAGCAGGTCGGTGGTTGGTGCCATAATCTCTGGGCCGATGCCGTCACCCTGAAAGACAGCAATTTCGAATGTGGTTTTCATGGCGCGCGCCTCCTTTGGCCGTAAGGTAAGTCAAAGCGACTCGCTTTCGGTATGCGTTTATGTATACGTTAACGCATACGTTTGTAAATTCCCTGCACAACTCATCTGTGTCAGGATCTAAAGGAGGGCAGACTATGCCATACGCAGTCACCGTCGTTTTCGACATCAAACCGGGCAAGATGGACGACTTTATGGGCCATATCCTGAACAACGCGCGCTGTTCGGTGCGGGATGAACCGGGATGCCGCCAGTTTGACGTGTGTACCGATCCGACGTCTCCGAATACTGTGTTCCTTTATGAGCTTTATGATGATCTGGCCGCCTTTGAGGCGCATCAAACCATGCCGCATTACCTTTCGACAGGGCCTAAGGTAGCTGATCTGGTTGCGGCCAAGACCCTGCGCACCTTTGAACGCGTCGACAGATGAGCGATTGGGAAATCTATGCCATCAAATACGGCGACCGTGCGGGCCGGACCCGCGCGGATAGCTTTATCTTTGATGACAATCACGACGCACCCCATGCCATCGACTATTACATGTGGCTCATCCGGGGGCCTGCCCGTGTCATTCTGGTGGATACAGGCTATGACATGGACGAAGCTCAGGCGCGCGGACGCCCCATCCGGCTGGACCCGGTGGAGGCGCTAAAGCCATTTGATCTGACGCCCGAGGACATCACAGAAATCATCGTCACGCACCTGCATTATGACCATGCAGGTGGTTTGCATCTGTTTCCCAATGCGAAACTGCACATGCAGGCCGCCGAAATGGCCTATGCGACGGGGCCATGCATGTGCCACGACACCTTGCGCATGCCCTTTACGGCCGGGCATGTCTGCGAGGCGGTCAAACGGCTCTACTCCGGGCAGGTCATCTTTCATGACGGCACGGCTGAACTTGCGGATGGCATCACGGTGCATTGTATTGGTGGGCACAGTCGCGGGCTGCAAGCGGTGCGGGTGCGCACGGCGGCGGGGTGGATGGTATTAGCCTCGGATGCATCGCATTTTTATGAAAATTTCATCGCCCGCAAGCCGTTTCCCATCGTGGTCGATTTGCAGGATATGCTGGATGGGTTTGACACGCTCAACCGCCTTGCGAGCACGCCCAAGCTGATTGTGCCGGGGCATGACCCGCTTGTGCGCGCCTATTTCCCCCGCGCCATGGCCGATCACATTCATCGGCTGGATCATGGCCCGGTTGGCGAAATTCCGATGTAAGATGACCCGCCCGACCCGCCCGATGCGCCTGTTGCAGGCTGATTGTGGAAACTTGATTTGTACCTGACCCCATTCGCGACTAGGTGTAGGGCAGATTTTCCGCACTGCAGCATCACCAAAAGAAGGGCACATCATGACACGCACCGCCATCATCACCGGATCCACCAGCGGCATCGGCCTGGGCATTGCCGAAGCGTTTGCGGCCGAAGGGTTCAACATCATGCTGAACGGGTTCGGCGATGCCGATGAAATCGAGGCAACCCGCGCCGGGCTTGATGAAAAAAGCACAGGTGAGGTCGGGTATCATGGTGCTGACATGACCAAGCCCGAAGAAATCGAGCATCTTGTGCGTCAGACCGAGGCTCGCTTTGGTGCCGTGGACATTCTTGTGAACAACGCAGGCATCCAATATGTCGGCCCGGTCGAAGAGTTCCCTATCGAAAAGTGGGACGCCATCATCGCGATCAACATGTCATCGGCATTTCACACTATCCGCGCCGCTCTGCCGGGGATGAAATCGCGCAAATTCGGGCGCATCATCAACATCGCATCCGCTCATGGCCTCGTCGCTTCGCCCTTTAAATCGGCCTATGTGACGGCCAAACACGGTGTTGTCGGACTGACCAAGACCGTCGCCCTAGAGGCGGCAGAGCATGGTGTCACCGTCAACGCAGTCTGCCCCGGCTATGTGCTGACCCCGTTGGTCGAGGGGCAAGTGGCCGACACCGCCAAGGCGCGCGGGATCACCGAGGACGAGGTGAAAAACGACGTGATGCTCAAGGCGCAGCCCACCAAAGAGTTTGTGACTGTCGAACAGCTTGGCGCGCTTTGCTTGTTTCTGTCCGGCGAGGCTGCGGCTTCGATCACCGGCGCATCTTTGCCCGTCGATGGTGGTTGGGTCGCGCAGTAGGCGCGCATGTAACGTAGCGCAGTAAGCGCGCATGTAGCGTCGCGCAGTAACGCCCCTTAAAGGAGGCCCCAATGTCCGCAACCAACGGTCGTGCCAAGCGGCATGAGAAATCCATAAACCTCGCTTTGCAAGGGGGCGGGTCGCATGGTGCGTTTACTTGGGGGGTGCTTGATCGCATGTTCGAAGAGGACAAGCTGTGGATCGAGGGGATCAGCGGGACTTCGGCGGGGGCCATGAATGCGGTCGTCGCCACGCAAGGCATGTATGACAATGGGGCGACAGGCGCGCGCGCGGCACTCGAAGAGTTCTGGCGTGCGGTCAGTGTCGCCGGTCAAAACAGCCCAATCAAACGCACCCCGCTTGATGTCCTGTTCGGGTCATGGTCCGTCGATATGTCGCCCTCGTATGTGATGATGGACATGATGAGCCGCATGGCATCGCCCTATGATCTGAACCCGCTGGATATCAATCCGCTACGCGAGCTGGTCAAGGATTTCATCGATTTCGACAAGGTGGCGAACTGTGCTGATATGGGGCTGTATATCTCGGCCACGAATGTCGAAACGGGTCGTGCCCGGGTGTTTCACCGCCACGAGGTGACGCTTGACGTTGTCATGGCCTCGGCCTGCCTGCCCAGCATGTTCAAGGCAGTCGAGATTGATGGCGTGCCCTATTGGGACGGCGGATATATGGGCAATCCGGTGCTGTTTCCCTTTATCGACGATTCACCATCGTCTGACATCGTGATTGTGCAGATCAACCCGTTGCTGCGCCCGGGCACACCGCGCCGGGCCCGCGACATCCAGAATCGTTTGAACGAGATCACGTTCAACGCATCGCTTTTGCGGGATTTGCGGACTATCGATCTGATCCACCGTCTGATCGAGGATGGCGCGCTGTCCAATGACGAATACCGCACCATGAACATGCACATGATCGATGGCTGCGATGACATGCTGGAACTGGACGCGTCATCCAAAGTGAATTCGGAATGGGCGTTTCTGGAACACCTGCGCCATCTGGGGCGTGAGCATGCGGATCGGTGGCTGAGCGCAAACTTTGACAAGATCGAAGTGGAAAGCACGCTGGATCTGGGCGCGCTGTTTGATGGGGTGGGCACCGCGCATGGGGCCAATATGGTCGAGTTACGTTCCAGAAAGGAATAGGGCGGCAAGCGCCCCGGTCCGTGACACAGGCCGCTTTATTCGACCATATGACAGGCCACTCGCGCCCCACGTATTGCGCGCAGTTCGGGGCGTTTTTCGCGACAAACCTGCTGGGCCAGTGGGCATCGCGGATTGTACGCACACCCCGGCGGCGGGTTGATCGGGTCGGGGATTTCGCCAGTGGGTGGTGTCACTTCGCGCCCGAACCCGTCCAGCTTTGGGGCCGCAGCCAATAGCATTTGGGTATAGGGGTGTTTTGGGGCGTCAAACAGGTTGTCTGGCGTTGCCTCTTCGACCAGTCGACCAAGGTAGAGCACGCCAATGCGGTCGGCCATGTGCTGCACCACTGTCAGATCATGAGAGATGAACAGATAGGTCAGCCCGAACTCGTCCTTGAGATCGCTCATCAGGTTCAAGACCTGCGCCTGCACGGAAACATCCAGCGCAGAGGTGGGTTCGTCACAAACGATCAACTTGGGTTCCGAGGCCAGCGCGCGGGCGATGCAAATGCGTTGGCGCTGCCCCCCGGAAAACTCGTGCGGGAACTTACCTGCGTCACGCGCTGACAGTCCGACTTGTTCCAGCAGACGTTCGGCCAATCCCGTGGTGTCACCCCCACGGGCGGCTACAGGTTCCGCGATAATGTCACGCACCCGCCAACGCGGATTGAGCGAGGCGAACGGATCCTGAAAGATCATCTGAATATCGGCGCGCACGGCGTCTACCTTGGCAGCGTCGGTTTCGCGGGCCAGGTCCGTGCCGCGAATTTCCACGGACCCTTCGGACGGGGGCAATAGCCCCACCAGCATCTTGCCGATGGTGGATTTGCCGGAACCGGATTCACCCACGAGGGCATAGACGGTCTTTTCTTCGATCTCGAAACTGACGTCCGACACGGCCGTAAGCAGGGCACGCGGGCGGCGTTCAATCAGGCGGTTCAGCCAGGGTTTGGACACGTCAAAGACGCGGGTGAGGTTGCGGATGCTGACAAGGGCCATCAGGCGACCACCTCGGCGCGTTCAATAGGGAAAAAGCAGGCGGCGCGGCCCTGTCCGTCTTCGATACGTGGGGCAGGGTTGGCCTTGCAGGTGGGTTGTACACGTGGGCAGCGTGGATGGAATGCGCAGCCATCAGGCAGTGCATCAAGGCGTGGCATGGCACCGGGGATTTGGTGCAGGCGCGATTTCCCGCGCGATGCCAGCGGAGTCGATCCCATCAGCCCATCTGTATAGGGGTGCCGTGGCGTGGTGAGCACATCGCGCACAGGGCCAAGTTCGACGAGTTTGCCCGCATACATCACCGCAACACGGTCTGCGGCCTCGGCGATCACGCCCATGTCGTGCGTGATCAACATCACGGCAGTGCCCCGGTCGCGGCACAACCGTTTCAGCAGCGCAATGATCTGGGCCTGTACTGACACGTCCAGCGCGGTGGTCGGCTCGTCCGCGATGATCAGGGATGGTTCGGCGCAGAGCGCCAGCGCAATGACGACACGCTGGCGCATACCGCCGGAAAATTCATGCGGGTAGCTGTCAATGCGATCCGCAGCACCCGGAATGCCCACTTCGTCAAGGGCTGCGATAGCGCGTTTGCGCGCCTCGGCGGGGGTGATATCGAGATGGGCCAGCATGGTTTCGGTCAGCTGATCCCCAATCTTGAGCAGTGGATTGAGCGAGGTCAGCGGGTCCTGAAACACCATGCCGATCTGCTTGCCGCGCAGCTTTCGCATGTCCTCGCCTTTGAGGTGGTCGATGCGGGTGCCATTCAACTGGATTTCACCAGCAGAGATATGGGCAGGCGGGTTCAGCAGTCCGATCACCGCGTTTCCGGCCATGGATTTGCCGGCCCCGGATTCACCCACAACGCCAAGGATTTCACCGGCGGCAATATCATAGGATACATTGTCGACGGGCCGCAGCGTGCCATAGCGTGTTGGGATATCGACTGTCAGATTCTGGATGGAAAGGATGGGGGTGGTCATGCCGTCAGTCATCCAATTCAGTGGTCATTCGAGTTTTTATGCGCGCATCAACCAAGGGCGAAATTTCTGAAAACCCTTCAAAAGCAAAGGTTTCTACACTTGCACGCATGGCCAGCGCATTTTGCAATTCCACGTCGGTGTAGAAATCGATCAGCTTTTGCAAATTGTCTTCGGAATAGGTCGTGCTGAGGGCTTTTGCATAGACGGCTTCGATCTCACTGCGGGCATTTGTCCATTCCTGAACAAAGATGCTGCGGACAACTTCCATCTGTTCGGGCTCCAGATCGGTCCCGGTATACGGCAGCAGGGCGCGCTGTTTTGACACGAACACAACGCGGTCGATCCAGATTTGGAACGGCTTTGCCTTTACCAGTTCGGTGGCCAGTTCTGTCTTGGCGTTTTCCTGCGCGGCGAGGGCTGCGGCGCATAGGGAAAAGGTGAGAGCAAGCGATGTTGTCATATGTGCCTGCGCCATCACCGCAACCTCGGGTTCAGCGCGTCCCGCAGCCAATCGCCCAACAGGTTCACGCTGAGCGCCAGTGCCAGCAGCGTTGCGGCCGGGAACAACAGGATCCACCATTCGCCCGAGAACAGGAACCCTTGGCCGATGCGGATCAGGGTACCCAAGCTAGGTTGCGTGGCTGGTGCGCCGACGCCAAGAAAGCTGAGCGTCGCCTCGGCAATGATGGCCAGAGCAAGCGAGATCGTCGCGATCACCAGCACGGGCGACAGCACGTTGGGCAGGATATGACGCAGCATGATGGCAGGCCCGGTGCGCCCGATCAGCTTGGCGGCGGCCACGTATTCCTTGTTCTTTTCGACCAGCGTCGCACCCCGCACCACGCGCGCGAACTGCACCCAGTCTGACAAACCAATGGCGATAATCAGCACCCAAATGGCCATCTGGTCGCGGTATTCGACGGGCGTGACCCCCTTGGCTACGCCAAAGATCAGCATGGCCACGAGGATCGCCGGAAAGGTCAATTGCACGTCGGCCACACGCATGATGATGGTCTCGGTCCAGCCGCCGACATAGCCGGCCAGCAGGCCCAGCGTGATGCCCAGCACCATGGCGAATGTCACCGCCGCAGCCCCGACGAACAGCGAGATGCGCATGCCGTAAAGGATCGTGGAAAACACATCCCGTCCCTGATCATCCGTGCCCAGCCAGAAGGTTTCGCCTGTAAACGCGTTGGGCGTCATGGGGGCGGAAAAGCCGTTCATCAGGTTCAGTGATCCGGGGTCGAACGGATTGTGCGGCGCGATCAGTGGCGCGAATATCGCGCTGAGCACCAGCAGTGACACCAAGCCAAAGCTGACCATGGCCAAGGGTGAGCGTTTGAATTGAAAGAAGAAATCCGACTGCAAAGCGAGTGACAGGCGCGATGGATCCTTGATCGGCGTATCGGGCAGGGGTGTGTCGACCATCTCAGTGCCCTCCGGTCCGGTCCACGCGCAGGCGCGGATCAATGGCGAAATAAAGCAGGTCAACCAACAGGTTGATCCCGACGAACATGACCGAGATCAGCATGAGATACGCGGCCATCACAGGGATATCCACGAACTGGATCGCGTTGATGAACAACAGCCCCACGCCGGGCCACTGGAACACCGTTTCGGTGATGATCGCAAAGGCGATGATCGACCCAAGTTGCAGCCCCGTCACCGTGATCACCGGCACCAGCGTATTCTTGAGCGCATGGCGGAAATTGACCGCCCGTTCGCGCAGTCCACGGGCACGGGCAAAGCGGATATAGTCCTGGCGCAGCACTTCGAGCATTTCGGATCGCACCAGCCGCATGATCAGCGTCATTTGGTACAGGCCAAGCGTGATTGACGGTAATATCAAAGCCTTAAGCCCGGATTCCGTCAGAAACCCCGTCGACCAGTTGCCAATTTTAACGGTCTCTCCCCGTCCGAAACTGGGCAGCCAGCCCAGTTCAACCGAGAATAGGTAGATAAGCAAAATCCCAATCAGGAAGGTGGGCAAAGACACCCCGATCAGGGACACGGACATGATCACGTTGGCCCCAATTCCGTTGCGCCGGATGGCCGTGAACACGCCCAATCCGATCCCGACGGTGATGGCCAGAAAGCCGCTGACAGCCGCCAGTTCAAGGGTGGCTGGCGCGCGTTCCATCAGGATTTCGGCCACGGGCCGCCCCTGTCGGTAGGACACGCCGAAATTGCCCTGCACGGCCTCGGTGAGGAACCTGTAATATTGCACCACGAACGGCTGATCGAGCCCCAGTACGATGCGCAACCGTTCGATGTCTTCCTGCGTGCGTTCCTGTCCCAGCATGTTGTCGATCGGGTCGCCCACAAAACGGAACATTGAGAACGCCACCAGACCCACGACCAAAAGGACGAGGGCGGATTGACCGACACGTTGGATGACATAAGCGAGCATATCGCGGAGCAGATAGGCTCGGCGCGGGAGGGTCAAGCGGAAAGCGGATCGGCGCGACCGCTGCGGGTGGTTTGATGCTGACATGTCCGCCCCGATCACCGTACGCGCAACAGTCTGGGTGCTGCGGCATGTCGTTGCGCCGGGTGGTGCCGTTAACCTATAAAAAAAGGGTTTGGGCGTGTCACAGGCCGTACACATTGCGTGCACAACCTGTGCACCGCGTGGCATACGATTGCCATGAATCTGCTGGGTTAACATCGCGTACGGTGCTGAAAGTGAAGGAAGGGTTAATCTTGTCTTGCTGCACGTTTGACCGATTGGGACGGTGGGTGATTGGGCTGCAACCCGCCCCTTTTAATATGGTGCCGATGATCGCCAGACTGCCAACCCGCCGCGTTTGTCATGTCAGCCTGTTTCAAGATCGCCTGCACGTTCTGCAATACGGATGCAAAGCGCTGTTGCCCTGGCCATGTCCTGGATCGACACCCATTCCAAAGGCCCGTGTACGTTTTGCATGCCTGTGAAAAGGTTCGGGCAGGGTGTGCCCAGTTCGGTCAGGATCGACCCGTCGGTGCCGCCGCGGATGGGTACGGACAGTTCCGCGATACCCAAGTCATTCAAAGCGGCACGCGCGAGTTCGACGGCTTGCATATCGTTGTCTAGCCAATATCGCATATTGCGGTATTGCGGTGTGATCTGGCAGGTGATGTCCGCGCGCGGTTCTGTGGCCGCGATGGTGTCGCAAACCTGTTGCAAGAGCGCGCCTTTTGACTCCAGTTCGTCCTTGTCAAAGTCGCGGATTATGAAATGCATTTTGACTTCGGCCGCGTCGCCCCTGAAATCGACGGCGTGGATGAACCCATCGTAGCCGTCTGTCGTTTCGGGGGTCATGGTGACCTGTGGCAGCGTGTCGATGATTTTTGAGCCGAGGTGGATGGCATTCACCAGCTTGCCCTTGGCAGTGCCCGGATGAATAGAGACACCTTTGATCGTGACCATGGCAAGGTCCGCCGAAAAGGTTTCATAGATGATTTCGCCCAAGTCCCCGCCATCAAGCGTGTAGGCGAATTTGACGGCCAGATCTTTGGGCAGTTTTTTGTCGACGCCCCGACCGATCTCTTCGTCGGGGGTGAAGGCAAGGCGCAGCGTGGGCCGTTTTATACTTGGGTCGTCCAGCAATTGTTTGGCCATCGCCATGATGATCGCAACGCCCGCCTTGTCGTCAGCGCCGAGCAGGGTCAATCCCGATGCGGTGACGATGTCGTCGCCTATTTTACTGGCCAGGTATGGAAAGTCGTTTGGGTCGAGGCAAAGATCGGGCGCGTCCGGATAGGATATTGTGCCGCCCTGATAAGATTCGATCAGCCGTGGTTTGACACCGCTTGCGTTGAATTGAGGTGCCGTATCGACATGGGCCAAAAAGCCAATGGCTGGCCCATTCACATTCCCCGGTACAGTGGCGATGACGGTGCCGTAGGCTGTTTTTGTCACTTCGCTTGCGCCGATGTCGTGCAGCTCTTGCACCAGCAGGTCAAGCATACCGTGCTGGCAGTCCGTAGAGGGGGTCGATGTGCTGCTGTGATCGGATTGGCTGTCGACGCTGCAATATCGCAACAGCCGCTCTGTCAGTTCGGTGTTCAAGTTGTTCATTTTTATCCCCTCATCGCTCGCACATGTGGCCAGAGCGTCAATATCTGTTGGTCAACCATGCTGTCGTCGATATGCGCCCTGCAGGCTGTCAGATGCCGTGCGTGTCCAAACTGCTACGGGTCCTAAAGCATTTTTTCGAAAAAGTGCATGTGTGGGCGCACCGAGGGCTGGTCCTGGTAGGTTGTTGTTTCAATGGGTTCGTCCAGTTCTACAAAACCCAGTTTTGGATACAGGCTGCGCATTTCAACATTGGGTGTGAGCGTGTCTGCGATCAACCGTTTCATGCCCATGCTGCGTGCCGCGTTTTCGCGGGCTTCGATCAGCGCCCGCCCGGTGCCGGTGCCCCGCGCTTCTGGTGCGACAAAGACCCTTTTGAGTTCGCCCGTGTGTGCATCAAAGCGTTTCATCATCCCACAGCCCACGATATCCCCGGTCGCGTTTCGCGCGATAACCAGACAGCCGTTGGGAGGGAGGTAGTCGTCCGACTTTGCCCAGAATTCTGCCATGGCGCTTTGTGGGGCTGCGAGATCGATGTCGAAACCCATGTCGCGCATCCGGAGCACGATCAGATCATAGTACTGCTCCAAGATGGCGTTGAGTTCGTCCTTGGGGGGCAGGGTGGTGCACAGTTCGATTGTTATGCCTGTCATAGAACACCTCGAAGATGGCCGTGATCCTGTTGGTCTTGGCGCTGATGGACACTGTCTGAGTTTGATTGCGGCGCGTCTGCCACCGCGCGTTGCGGCGCGGTGGCAGGTTTTGTTGCGTGCGCGTGCTGCCCTTAGTTCACGGTGACCCAGTTCAGGATCATGAAGTTGTCGGGCCGTTGTGTCAGGTCGATATTGGCCTTGGCCCCCCACACAAGCGGCTGCACATAGAGCGGCACATAGGCCATCTCGTCCTGCAGGATCTTGGCGGTTTCATCCAGCATGGCCTGGCGTTTGCTGTCGTCGATTTCCGATTGGATCATTGGCAGCAATTCGTCCACGCGTGCGTTGGAATATCCGCCGAAGTTCCATGACCCCAGTTTCTTTTCCTCGTTGGGCGTTGCGGCCAGAAAGCGCACGGGGTGTTCTGCATCGAACGTGCCCGGCGACCAGCCCAGCAGGTACATGTCGTAGTTGTCGGCGCGCAACTCGGGCCAATAGTTCTGCACCGGCATGGCATCGAGCTGCGCGGTGAGCCCGATCTGGGCCAGCATGCCCGTGATGGCCTGACACACCGCTTCGTCGTTCAGGTAGCGGTCATTGGGACATTTGAGCCCGAAGGAAAAGCCGTTGGCATAGCCTGCTTCGGCCAGCAGGGCCTTGGCGGCTGCGACGTCATAGGTTGGCCGTTCGGACAGGTCTGCCGAGTAGCCCCGCATCGCGTCGCTGACCAATTGGCTGGCCGGTTCGGCATTGCCGCGCATGATCGTTTGCAGGATCGCCGGCACGTTGATCGCATGCGCCACGGCCTGGCGGACCCGTACATCGGCGAACGGGTTCCCGTCCGTGGTGTCGTTGGCGTATTTGAGCGCGTCCGCTTCGTGTGGGAAGCCGAGCATGATCACCCGCGCCTCGATCCCTTGGAACACTTGTACCGTGTCACTTTGGTTGAGCCGTTCTGTATCCTGGATCGGGACCGGGTTGATCAGGTCCACATCCCCTGACAGCAGTGCCGCCACGGCTGTCGCCGGGTTCTGGATCGGGATCAGCTGTGCGTTGGTGATGTTATGTTGCGCCTCGTCCCACCAGCTTGCAAAGGGTTCCAGCACGGTCATCACGCCGGGGTCGCGCACGGTGACCCGGAATGGGCCTGTCCCGTTGGTCTTGAGCGTGGCGTAGTTGCCATTTTCCTTGTCGGGCAGCGCCGTGTCATTGGCTGTGGCCCAGCCGCTGTCCATGATCATCCAGTTGGCGATGCTGTCGGGAAAGATCGGGTTGGGCGCTGTCGTCATGATGTCGACGGTGAATTCATCCACCTTGATCACGTCCGAAACCGGCGCGAACCAGCTGCGTGTGTCGGATGCTTCGTTGCTGGCGCGTTGATAGGAGAACACGACATCGTCTGCATTGAATGTCGCGCCGTCGTGAAAGGTCACGCCCTGACGCAGCGTGAACCGCCACCCTTCGCCTGCCCCAATGGGTTCCCAGGATGTCGCAAGTGATGGTTCGATGTCCATGTCACGCCCGCGCCGTACCAGTCCTTCGTAGACGTTGTTCAAAAAACCCAGAACGGGGGCCGAGTTGACCGCATGCGGATCCATCGTTTGCGGGTCCGTGGTTTCGGCCCATCGAAAGTTTTCGGCATAGGCGGGGGCAGCGAGCAGGGTCGTCGCAAGCAAGGTGGCGCGGATCATGGCAGAGGTCCTTTGAGTTACGTCAGTTGTCGCCGGGTGTGCCCAGCGCGTGGTGATGGGCGCAACCATAGGCTGACCAACACGTTTTTATAAACTGAAAAAGAAATGGGCCGCGTTCACAATGAAGCGCGGCCCACAAAAAGAACGATATCAGTTCATTTCGAAGTATTTGACCTTGGGCTGGTCTTCGGGGTCGACTTCGATGCCCACACCTTCGGCCATGCCCCAGTTCAGCACTTGGTGGTGCACTGGGATATACAGCGTTTCGTCCTGCACGGTCCGCCAGATGGCGGCGATATCGGCATTGCGCGCGTCAAGGTCGGTGTTGGAGGCCAGCGACTTGATCTTGGCGTCCAGATCGGCGTCGGAGAATCCCGTGGCGTTCCATGTCCCGATGTCCGAACCGCGTGTGTGTACGAGGAAGTTGAACACATATTCGGAATCGTAAGTCGGCACGCCCCAGCCCAACATGTAGAAGTCGGTCCTGCCTTCGGTGATCAGCGGGAAGTGCTGGGCCTTGGGCTTGGCGTCGAGGTTCACGTTCACGCCGATCTGGCTGAGCATGCCCACGGCGGCCTGACAGATCGCTTCGTCGTTGATGTAGCGATCATTGGGGCAGTCGAGCCGGATCGAGAAGCCATCGGCGTAGCCTGCTTCGGCCATCAGTGCCTTGCCAGCTTCGATGTCGGTCGAGGATTCTGCATCCATTTCGGCCGTCCAGCCATTCACAAAGGGCGGTGCGATCATGCCCGCAGGCTCGGATTGGCCGCGCATGACGACCTGCTTGATCGCGTCACGGTTGATCGCCATCGACATCGCCTTGCGCACCCGCACGTCGGCCAGAGGGTTCTTGCCATCCACATTGTCGGCTTCGATGTCATCCGCGCCCTGGTTCATCCCAAAGAAGATAACACGGTTTTGTGGGGCCTGTTTGACCACGAGACCTTCGGCGGCACCGACCCGTTCAAGGTCTTGCACCGGCATGTCCTGAAGGAAATTCACCTCACCCGACAGCATCGCAGCAACCCGCGTCGCGGCGTTCTGGATCGGGGTATAGACGATTTCGCTGACTTCCATCGGGAACATGTCGCGGCCCCAGTACGCTTCGTTTCGGGTCATCACGGTTTTGACGTCGGGTTCGCGGCTGGTCAGCACATAGGGGCCGGTGCCGTTGGCGTTGGTGGTGGCATAAGTAATTTCGCCGCCATCAAAGTCCTGTACGTTGGTGGTGTTGTTTGCCTCGGCCCAGCCTTTGTCCAGGATGAACAGGTTGGTCAGGTTGCTGGGCAGGATCGGGTTCGGACCGTCTGTGACGATTTCGACTGTAAAGTCATCGACAGCGCGCACTTCGGTGATCGAACCGATCAGTTCTTTCATGTCCGAATTGGGCTGTTTGGCGCGTTCAAAGCTGAACACGACATCTTCGGCGGTGAACGCCTCGCCGCCGTGGAATGTCACGCCCTCGCGCAGTTTGAACACCCAGACGTTTGGATCGCCTTGTTTGGGGCCCCATTCGGTGGCCAGCGCGGGTTCGAATGCGCCTGTGGTATCGCGAATGATGAGTGGTTCGTACATTTGGTGGCGGATGGTGTGAGATGGCCCTTCGTTCTGGGCATGTGGATCGAGCGTGAGCGCGTCGCCTGCGCGTGCCCATTTCAGCGTTTCGGCGCTGACGAGCGCCGTGCTGGACAACAGCACTGCGGCTGACAGAATGGTTGTGAGTTTCATACGTGGTCTCCCCGTTTCTTGTATGGGCGGAGTGTTTGTTACTCTGGCCCGATTGGCAAGGCGGTTCGAACAGGCATGTGCATATCGCGCAGGCCCCGCGCGCAATGGCGCGCGAAACGGATGCTATTCAGCGGCTTGCTGATAGGGCGGGTGCAGCACAAAGGGCGGGTCGTTGGCATCAGGCGCTGTCTGCACGATGTGTGCCGCGCGGCGTTTGCGGTGGATCAGTGCAAACACCGGCGGGGTGAAGTAAAAGCTAACCACTGTGGAGAGCAGCACTCCCCCTGCCACGGACATCGCAAAGGGGGGCCAGAACCCACCGCCAGCCAGAATCAGCGGCAGGAACCCCCCAAAGGTGGTGATGGTCGTCGACACGATGTGCCGGCTGGAGCCCATGACCACATCCACCATCGCATCCCTGTCCCCGGAGGCGGCCCGATCGTCCTGTGACAGGCCGGAGAGGATGATGATGGCGGCGTTGATGGACACCCCGATGGAGCCGATCACTCCGATGATCGCATTGATCCCGAACGGATATTGAAACACCGCGAGTGCCAACAGGCTAAGCCCTGCCGACAGGCCTGACACCACCAGCACAACGCCGGTCAGCCGGAACGAATTGAACGTCAGCGCGATGGCCGCAATGGACAGCGTCACGATCAGCCCCAGCGAGGCCAGCAGGTCCGACAGGGTGTCGGCACGCGCATCACTGTCCCCGCCAAGTTCCAGCCGCACCCCCTGGGGCACTGCGAACCCTGCATCGTCCAGTGCGGATTGCACCTGAACCAGCGCCTCTTCGGGCAGGACATCGCGCAGGATAAAGGCCTGCACGGTGTTGGCCCGTTCGCCGTTGCGCCGTGTGATGGTGCTGGCGGCGGGTTCGATTGCGACCTCTGAAATCGCGGATAGCGGTAGCGCGGGCCAGCGCCCTTGCGCTGACATTTCTGCCGCATCCGGGCGCAGGATAGGCAGATCGCGAATGGATTGCACGGAACCACGTGTGGCATCCCCTAGACGTACGCGTATGGGAAGTCCCTCGTCTCCTTCGACCATGGAACCGCCTGTGATCCCCTCAAGGCCTGCCTGAAGCTGGTCCGAGATTTGCGCCAGATCGAGCCCGAGCAGTTGTGCCTGTGCCTCATCCACGGTGATGGTCGCCTTGGCGGCCCCGCCACCGATTGTGGATCGGCTGACCAGTACGGCGTCCACATCTGACAGGATGCGTCGCGCCTCGTCGCCCAGACGGCGCAACGCGCCAAGGTCATTGCCGACAAAGCGCAATTCGACAGGCGCGTTGACGGGCGGTCCCTGTACCAGTCCGCGCACGAGGATATCTGCCTCTGGTGCGATGGGGGCGAGGGTGCGTTGCAAATCGCGCAGCACCGCTTCGGTCGCTTCGGGGGATTGTGTGGTCAGCAGGGCGTGGGCGTGGCCCGGAGCGTTGTCGCGCGCGCCCACTATGTTGTAGTAGAATGCAGGCGCGGATCGCCCGACCACCCACATCACTTGTGTGATCCGGCTGTCAGCGGCCAGTTTTGCGTTGAGGCGGTCAACGACGCCCTGTGTGTCGTCAATGCCCGTGCCGGGTGCCAAATCCACTTCGATGGTGAACTGGTCCCGATCCACACCCGGAAAGAACTGCGCCGTCAGCGTCGGCATTGCGGCAAACCCTGTCACTGGCAGCACCAGCGCCAGCGCGATAGACCGTACCGGGTTGTTCACCGACCAGCGCAAGGTGGCTGCAAACCCGCGCGCTAGGGCTCCGCCCCTGATCCCGCCCCTGATCCCGCTCTGGATTCCGGCGTGTGTTCCGTTGGCGGGCAACAGGTGCCCTGCAATGGCCGGTGTCAGCGTTATCGCCACCACAAAGGACCATCCCAGCATGATCACGACCGCGATGGCGATGGAGCCGACAAAGTCCCCCGCAGGTCCGGGCAGCAGGATCAGCGGCGTGAACGACAGCGCCGTTGTCACAGTCGAGGCCAGAAGCGGCGCGAACAGCCGTTTGACCGAACTTCCCGCCGCCTTGAGACGGCTCATGCCTATTTCCAGCCTTTGGCCGACTTCGTCTGTCATCACGATGCCTGCATCCACCAGCAGGCCAAGCGCCACGATCAATCCGGTCACCGACATCTGATGGATCGCCAGTCCGATGAAGTTCATCGTGAACAGCGTGGCCAGCGTCACCACAGGCAGGATCAGCGCCACGATCAACGCAGAGCGCAGCCCGAGTGTCAGCAGCAGTACGCCGACAACGAGGCTGACGCCGATGGCCATGTTGGTGCCGACTTCGCCCAGACGATCTGCGGTATAGCGGCTTTGGTCAAAGGTCAGATCGAGGGACATGCCCATCGGCACGCGTGCCTGATAGGCGTCGATTTCATCGCGGACGAAGGCGGACCAGACATCGACTTGCAGACCTGATTCCAGCTTGGCCGCGACGAGGACGGCGGGCTGGCCGTTGTAAAAGGCGACTTCGGTTTGTGGCAGGCGTGGCCCGCGCGTGATCTGGGCCACTTGGCTGAGGTAGGTGACCGATCCGCTGTCAGACCGGCGAATGACGATATCCCCCAGCCGGTCCAGTGTTTCGACTTCGCCTGCGACGGAGATGAGCAAATCGGACCCCGCAGGGCGCACACGGCCTGCCGGGCCCTTGGCGTCACCGCTGGCGATGGCCCGGCTGATGTCGCGGGCCGTCAGTCCAAGAGCGGCGGTTGCGGTGGGGTCAAGGGTGATCAACACCTCGTCTTCGGGGGCCCCAAACACTTCGACCAGTTCCGTGCCGGGGACGTTGTGCAAGTCCTGTGCCAGATCGCGCGCATAGCGTCCCAGAATTGTCGTCGGCACACCGGGTTCTGCCGAAAGTGCGGCGATGGCGGCATAGGCGCTGGAGCGGTCGGTATCGAATTCCGGCTCAAACGCACCGGCGGGCAGGGAGGGCGACAGGGCGGACAGATCGTCACGGATTTCGGCCCATATCTGTTCGATCTGTTCCTTGGGCACAGTCACGCCCAGTTCCACGGCGATGATGGAAATGCCCGTCGCGGACGTGCTTTCGATCACGTCCACTTCGGACACTTCGCGCAAGGCGTCCTCGATCGGCTGTGTCACCAGCGCCTCGACCCGGGCGGGGTCTGCGCCGGGCACGATGGTGGTGACGGTGCCGAACAGGTTGGTGATTGTCGGGTCTTCTTGGCGCCCGATGGCCAACAGCGATGCGAGACCTGCTGCGATGATGACCAGAAGCGCGAGCGCGACGATCCGGGGTTGGCGGAAGGTCAGCGTTTCCATCATTCTGCCTCGGCCAGTCGGACCCGGTCGCCGGGCACCAGCCGGTGCGTGCCGTCTGGTACGATCAACGCCTCGCCTGTCAGGGTGCCGTGCACATAGGCGGTGTCTCCTTCGATTTGCAGGACCTCGACGGCGGCGGTGCGTGCGGTGGCGAACCCGTCGGCATCTGGATCAAGCACCAGAACCGTCCACAACCCGCGCACCCCATCGCGCAAGGCACGCAGGGGCACGGCGTATCCGTCCTGTTGCAGGCGGGTTTCAAGCGTCAATGTGCCAGAGGCAAGGTAGACCGGATCGGCGCTGTCCACCCGGAACAGGGCTGTGCGTGTACGCGTTGGTGCATCCAGATCCGCGCGGAAGCCGACAAAGGTGGCCGGATAATCGATGCCGTCAAAGCGGATGGTGGCAGGGTGATCTGCAAGGCTGTGGGCCAGTTTCGGATCAATGCCGACGCGAAACACTGGTACTGCGTTTTGGCGGATGTCGACGACAGGCGTGCCGACCCCCATGATGGCCCCCGGATCGATGTGCCGTGCGCCGACGGTGCCATCAAACGGGGCCAGCAATTCCGTCTGGCTGAGCCGGACTTCGACTTGGGTGATCGCGGCATCGACTTCGGCCATTTGCGCCTGGATCGCGGTCAGGGCCAGTGCGACGTTGTCCACTGCCTGTTCGGACACAAAACCACGGTTGCGCAATTCGGTTTGCCGCGCGGTTGTGCGTCGCGACAGTTCGGCCCGCGCCTCGAGCGCGCCCCGCGAGGCGATCAGGCGGGCGCGTTCCGTCATCAGGATGCGCGTGTCCAGCTTGGCAATGACATCACCGGATTGAACGCGGTCGCCTTCATCCACTGTCAGGACATTCAGGCGACCGCTCTGCTCGAACCCGAGGGAGACGGTTTGTGCGGCTTCGATCTGGCCATGAAACTGACGCGTGACCGTCAGGCTGTCAGAGGGCGCAACACGCAGGCCGACAACTGTGGTGGTGGGTGCGGCGGGAGGCGCTTCGACTGCGGCGGCCCGCGAGGCCAAGGTGGTGCTGGCGACCCAAATCGCCCCGGCGCTGAGCGCAATCACCGATGCCGTGCCGGTGAGCGTTGCAAATCCACGCAAAGCACGCTTCCATAGGGGCGGTTTGGGTGTATCCCTGTTTCGTCCGTGGTCCATGGTTCCGTTCCTTGACTCTATGTGAGTATCGCTTACTTCTTGGATCGGACATATGTAATGACCACTTACTTTGGCAAGGCAGTGAGGCGAAAAAAATGGAACAGGACGCAGAGGCGGCCCCGCGCAGCCAGTATCATCACGGTGATCTGCGTGCGCATCTTATTGAAACTGTTCGTATTCTTGTCGAAGAAAAGGGCGCGGACGGATTTTCGATTTCTGAAGCTGCACGCCGGGCTGGCGTCAGTTCAGCCGCCCCTTACAAGCATTTTACCGATCGTGGCGAGATTGTCCGCGCGGTGGCCTTGGCGGGAATCGACCGGATGCGCGACCAGATGGATGCCGCGGCCCGTGCGGCCACGGGCGATGCTCTGGCCCCCATTGTGGCGCTTGGGTTGAGCTATGCCAATCTGGCGCGCACCGAACCGGGCGTGTTTCGCCTGATGTTCGGTCTGACCAAAGGCCATGACGTGGACCCGGAATTGCAGACGCACGGCGAGGCCTGTTTTGACATCGTCAAACGCGAGGTCCGCGCGTTCATGGCCCAAGGGACCCCTGAGGCAGAGATAGAGCGACGCAGTTACATGCTGCATATGTTTGTGCATGGCCACGCGTTTCTTGAGATTGATGGCAAGCACGACCTTGATCTGAGCCCGGATCAAGAGGTGTTGTTGATGACTGATATCGCGCGGCGGGTGATGCAGGATTGAGCCTGTGGCTATCTGCGTATACGATAGTATACACAATGTGCAGGGAGACACGCGATGGACGACACCTATTCCGATTGCCTAACGCTTGCACGGGTCGCATTGACCCCGGCGCAGCGTTTGCTGGCCTGTGAAATGTCTGCATATCCCACCCCAATTTCAGCCTGTGATGCCCCGTTCAACCACTTGATGGCTGAACGGGTCCGTACCACCAAGACGCTGGCCCAATTGGATGCCGCTGTATTTGTGCCCACCCCATGCACCCCCACCTCTGAGGCCGGAGTAGAAAGCCGATGAAAGTTCATATTCTGGATGACTGGTTTGACACGCTGCGCCACCTGCCGTGTTTTGAAAAACTGGCTGATCACGATGTCACGGTCTGGACGGATCACGAACCGGACCCGGCCAAGCTGGCTGCCCGCGTGGCGCAGGCCGAGTGCCTGGTGTTGTTTCGTGAGCGCACCAAAATCGGTGCAGAGTTGCTGGAGCCATTGACCAACCTCAAGCTGATCAGCCAGCGCAGTGTGTACCCGCATGTTGATGTGGAGGCCTGCACGGCAAATGGCGTATTGCTGTGTTCAAACATGCATGCGGGTGCCCCGTCTTATGCGGCGGCTGAGATGACGCTGGCGTTGATCTTGGCCCAATATCGCCAGATCCCGCAGCAAGCCGCGTCTTTGAAGGCTGGGCAGTGGCAGATGGGTGTGGGTCGCACGCTGCGTGGCCGCACGTTGGGTTTGTATGGCTATGGCCGTATTGGCGGTGCCGTTGCAGGTTATTCCAAGGCGCTGGGCCTGAACGTGCAATGGTGGGGATCAGAGGCGGGGCGCGCCCGTGCCCTTGCCGCTGGTGAAACGGTGCCCGAAAGCCGCGAGGCGTTCTTTGCCACGTCCGATATTGTCAGCCTGCATGTGCGCCTTAAGCCGGAAACGCGCGGGTTGGTTACCGCTGACGATCTCGCCGCGATGCAGCCCCGTAGTTTGCTGGTCAACACATCCCGCTCTGGTTTGATTGCGCCCGGCGTGTTGGAAGCTGAGATCGCACGCGGGCGCATTCACGCGGCTGTTGATGTGTTTGACAATGAACCGATGGTGGATACGACCAACATTCTGGCGACCCATCCCAATGTCCTGGCGACCCCGCATATTGGATTTGTCACCGAAGACGAATTTGACCTGCAGTTTTCGGATATTTTTGATCAGATCAACGCCTACGCCAGTGGCGCACCGATCCATATGATCAATCCTGAGGTGCGTTGAACATCCGCGCAAATAGCGGTGCGCCAAGGATCACGACAAAGATACGCAAAACGTGGTGGGCGATGACAAAGGCGACATCCGCCCCCACGATCAGCGCTAGGACCGTCAATTCTGCCTGTCCTCCGGGCGCAAAGGCCAAGAGCGCGTCCATGCCGTTGGCCAGCCCGAAGATATAGACTACCTCGACAAAGATGAGTGTCAGCACGATCAGAATGGCGCAAAACCCAAAGCCGGCGGCCAGATCCCGTCGGACTTCGCTCATGGTGATCCCGCTGTATTTCATCCCCACACCCATTCCGATAAAGAACTGGGCGGCCCAGATCGCTTCGACGGGGGGGCGGTGGTGCAGCAATCCGGTCATGGCGCAGATCGCGGCCACGATCAGCGGGCCGAGGATGGAGGCACCGAACATGCCGATCCGTTTCGCCCCTTGCCAGCCGACAAGTGCGCAGCCGATCATCAGCAACAGTTGTACAGGCGGTACGCTGCTGGCCGGAGCGCCCGGTGGATTGGACAGGTCCGCATCCCAAAACCCTTGCAGGATAAAGGGCAGCGCGACCACGATCACCAACACTCGTGTGGCGTGGATCAGTGACAGCGCGCGCGGGTTGCCCCCGGCCTCTTCGCCAAACACCAACATGTCCTGCAAGCCGCCGGGCATGGTTGAGTAGTAGCTGGTGGCAAAATCATACCCCCAAATGCGCTGGAAATAGGGCACCCCAATCAGCCCGATGACAATCACCATCACCGGGATCATCAGCAATGTCGGCCACATCAGCGCCATCGAGGCCAGCAGCACAGGCGTAAACGTCGCCCCGACCGCGACGCCAAGGATCGTGCGCATCCCTTCGTTCAGCGGTTTGATCCCGCCCATCTTGACCCCGGACAGGGCCGCGACGAGGCAGGCCGCGATTGGACCCAAAAGCCATGGCAAGGGCAGTGCGGCGAGATGAAAGGCGGCCACGCCCACAGCCGCGATGGCAAAAGTGATCGCGATGCGTATCACCGGGCCAGCACCTTGAGCCGGTGGATCAGGGACGTTTGCAAATGTGTTTCTGCCGCATCCCCTGCAGTGATCGGATCGCCTGCAGCGATGGCATCAAGGATCGCGGCGTGTTGTTCGGTGACCACCGCAATGCGGGCTGGATCATCCAGTGTCGTCGGCCCCAGCAGCATTAGTGCGTTGTTCAGCGCACGGGCCGCATCCAGCAAGAAGCGGTTGCGCGTGGCCAGATAGATGCCGCGGTGGAAATCCTGATTAAGGGCTGCGGCCTCTGTCGGGGCACTGGCCGCAAGTGTTGCGTTCAGATCGCGCAGGGCGATCACTTCGGCCGGGCTTGCGTGTTTGGCTGCCATTTCGGCGGCGGTGCGTTCCAGCACGCTGCGCATGTCATAAAGCTCGACCAGTTCGCCGTGGCTGAGCTGGCGGATGATGGCACCCAGTCGTGGGCGGTGTTCCACGATCCCGTCTGCCTCTAGTCTGCGGAACGCTTCGCGCACGGGGGTGCGGGACAGGTTCAGGCGCTCTGCGACATCGGTTTCGCGCAGGCGATCACCGGGCGCAAATGTACCGGTGCGGATTGCTTCAAGAAGTTTGGAATAGGCGGCTTCGCCCTGGCTCATGTCTGGGGTGGTCATTCTGCATCCAACGCTTTGTATCCGCTTGGATACAAGTGCGACGATACGTGCCTTGTGGTCTTGTGTCAAAGGTCAGCATCAGATGTGCAGTGCAAAATTTCCGTACGGTGGGCGCGCAGATTGCGGCGCACCCCGGCACCGTGTCTTAGTAATCTTTTTCCACAAAGATACCGATGCCTGTGCTGTTGTCTGCGGCGACACTGCCGCGCACGGTCACTGTTGGGGTCAAATCGATATTCAGCGACAGTTCTGGTCCGTCTTTGCCGCCCACTGTGATGTCGGTGTAGACATTGTCGGACAGGTATTTGCCGGCCCGCAATTCTGCGTTGCCCTCGTCGTCCGCGACGATGTCCAGATCATCCACCCCAATGGAGCCGCGCAACCGGGACATAAGGCCCTCGCCGCCGGTGCCTGCAAGCGTTGCGACAGCAGACGCCAGTTGCAAAGCCTGAAAGGCTGTCAGCTGAGAGATATCGCGCCCGAAGAATATTTGGGCCAGTACCTGGTCTTGGGGCGCTTCGGGGGTGGCCGAAAATTCGACTTCTGGATCGTCTGCCGGCCCTTCGACAGTGATGGTTGCGGTGCCGTTTTCGATCGGTGTGGTGGCAAGGAACCGTATGTAGGGAACGAAACGTCCCTGAAACTGTATGCGCCCGACATCCAGATCGAACCGTTTTGACAGCACGTTCAGGCGGCCACGGATCAAATCGATCTCACCGGTTGAGACTGTGTTGTCTGACGTTCCCTCAATCTGCAAAGAGCCGCCCAATTCCGCGTCCAACCCGCGCCCCCGGATAAAGATGCGCGAAGGCACGTTCACGGTGATGTCGAGTGGGTAGGGTCTGCTTGTGCCGGTTGACGTGGTTGTCGTTTCTTGTTTGATCAACCCTGCGCGATCACGTGTCCGCATCGAGGGGCGGGTTTCGCCGATGTGGGTGATCTCTGGGATTGCGCCAAGCGTGGATACGGTGCTGGCAGGAACCTGAACGTTGGTTTCACCCACGTTGATTGTGCCCGCAATGCGCGCGCCCCCGGTCAGCGGACCGTTCACCGAAATATCGCCGTCCAGAATGCTGGTATAGAGAACGTTGTCGGTGAGGACGACGCTGTTCAGCGCGACGGCGAGTTGCCCGGCAAAGTCGCCACTAAGTGTGATAGGTCCGCTGATGCTGATTGCGCCGCCTTCGGTGACTTGTCCGTTCAGCTCAAGCTGCGCTTGTCCTCTGTTGAGGTTGACCGCCCCACTCAGGTCAGAGAAGGACAGTGGCAAGTTCGGCATTGCGATCCGCGTGCCTTGAGTCGTGATTTGTCCCTGAACGGAGCCGAGTTCCGGTGGCCCATCCACGGTCAGATCAAAACTGACGGGTCCTGTGATGCTGCGAGGGGCGATAAAGGGGTTGATCAACCCCAGTTGCGCCTGCCCGCTGGCATCAAGCGCCAACTGACCGTCTGTGGCGACCAATCCCCGCACATTTGCTGTGGTGCCTGATGGCCCCTGCAATGCGGCGTCGATATCAAAGCCCCGTGGCACTTGTGTTGCCGTGCCCGTAATTGCCGCGGCACCTGACATTTGTGGCACCAGCGACCCAACTTCGGGCATTTGGATGGCATAGCGCGCCATTGTGCCCACGTCCCCAAAGGTGCCGTCAATGGTGCCTGTGCTGTTATACGGGCCTGCGATCTTGGTTTTGACGGACCAGCCATTGTCGAGTTGCGCCAGTGTTCCGTCCACTTCCAGTGCCCCGCTGACACCCGGTGCAAGGGCCGACAGGTTTGGTACGGCCACCTGAAACACGCTGGCAAGGCGCGCGGCCTTGTAGCTGCCGTTTACATTGCCGGTGCTGTCGTAGGGGCCGCTGAGGTTGGTTGTGAATTCCCATCCCTCGGGCACTTGTTGTACGTTGCCCCGCACCGATGCCGCGCCCGGAACGCCGGGTGCGACGTCGCTGATATTTGGCAGGTTTGCGGTGTAATCCGCCCGCAGTACCCCATTCAGGAATTGCCCGCGTGTGCCTACACTGCTGGCATAGGGCCCGGACACATTCGTATCAAATTCCCAGCCTTGCGGCACTTGCTGCACATTGCCGGTCAAGCTGACCGCGCCGGGAATGTCCGGCACGAAGGGATCAAGCGAGGGCAGAAAAGCGGTATAGGTCGTGCTGAGCACCCCATCGGCAAATCGGCCCGATGCGGTGGCTGCACTGTCAAAGGGACCCTGTAGCGTTGTGTCAAAATCCCAAGCCCCGTCGGATTGCACGGCTTTTGCGCTGATGTTGGCACCGCCGCTGATCGCTGGCACCAAGGGCTGCAGGTCTGGCACTGCTGCGCTGAGGTCAATGTTGACATCGCCGCCTGTGATCTGCGCATCGACCGTGGCCGTTGCATCGAGCGGCCCGGCCAGTACGGCGGACATATCCCAATCCTTGCCCGTCTGAAGCGCGGTGCCGTTCACGGTCAGCGGCCCCGACAGTTCGGGCACAACCTGAGACGCGTCATTGAGGCGGATGTCGAACCGCGCGTCGGATGCGCCACTTTGCAGTTGTGCAGAGACGTCGGCGGTCAGGGCCGCGTTGTTCAGCGTCAGCGCATCAAGGAACGTACCCGTTTCGTCGCGGTGCGCCGATAGCCCGACATTTGTTGCGCCTGCCAGCACTGCATCGGCCTGTTCAATCCCTAGCGCCAAATCTTGGGTCGTGCCGTTCAGCTCGACATCAAAAAAACCGCCAAGCGCCGCTGTGCCCGAGGCCGAAATACTACCCGCCCCGTCCAGAGCAAGCCCTGCCAGATCGGCAAAGGCCGATAGGTCCGGGGTGTTCAGCGCGATATCAAAGGTGGTCGCGAAATCCTCGGCCAGGTTTTGGATCACGACATTGCCGCCCAGATTCCACGCTGCCCCGCGCAGGGACAGATTGCCAAGTCTGAGGGGGGCGTCGTCGCCGTATCCCACATCGAGACCGCCGCGCACGACCCCGCCGATGGCCCGTGCCAGTGCCGGGTCCGCAAACCCGAGGCCCGAGGCGTCCAGATCAACCTGCACCTGCAGTGCGCCAATGGCGTTGACGTCGCCCGACAGTGTGCCGTCCATGTTCATGGTGACAGCGCCCGCTTTGACGTCGCCCCGGTCCAGACCCGCAATCTTGATCGCGGCTGTCAGCGCATTGCTGTCGCTGGCGTCAAAGCTGACGGTCAAGTCAGCGGCATCAATGCGGGTTTCTTCGCCACTTGCAGGCAGCAGCACCGCGCGGCCATTCGGGTCAGACACTTGCCCGGCGATATCCAGCAGTGTCGGCCAGCCGTCGCTATTGAGTGCAGCCTGTCCGCTGAGCCGCAATGCGCGTGTGTCCAGCGCAAATCTGTCGAGTTGCAGGGCACCATCGCTGTCCTGATTACCTTGGGCATTCAGGGATACGTCCGGTCCAAAGAATTCGGCGTATTGCGGCAAAAACAGCGCTGTAACATCGCCGTTTACATCCACATCAAAGGCCATAGGGCCGTCGGCTTCGCTTTGGAGCGCAAGTGTTCCGACGAGGCGCGGCGCGCCGTCTGTGCGCAGATCAAGAGTGGCCGCAAAATCGCTGAGCAATCCGTCGCCTGCGACCTTGAGGCTGACACTGGGCCGTCCGGGCAGGTCCATCAGCCCCAATATCAGCCCCCCTGCCGCTTCGGAGATATCCAGATCAATGCCAAGTGCGCGTGTGTCGTTCGCGTAGCTTGCAGCCAGGTTGAAATTGGCCTGACTGCCGTCGATGCGCTGCGCGATCAGTGTCACATCGCCCGCTCCGCCAGCCAACGCTGCCATACCAGTCAGCGACAGGTCCGCTGCCTCGCCCAGAACAGGTGCGCCAAGGGCGACCGTTGCGATGTCGAGTTGTTCGATCTCGATCGCGGCGGGCAGGTCAGGCAGTGCAAATGGGCTTGCTTCTGCGTTGGGCACTTTGATGCCGGGTTCGGCGACGGGCAGGCGGGGCAAATCGATCCGTGCGGCCCGCAATTCCTGGATGTCGATGGTGCCGCGCAGTAATGCGCGCCGGTTCCACGTCATGGCGACATCATCCAGTGTCAGCCAGATGCCTTCGCCATCGGCAATGGTGATTTCGTCGATGGTGGCCGTGCTGGACAAGGCACCGGCAAATCCGACGATGCGCACGATGCGTCCGTCCCCGCCCAAGGCGCTTTCTAGAAGCCCGGCGATGAACCCGCGATCTTCGTCTTCGGCGGTGTCAGCATCTTGGGCAAGAGCGGCCAGCGGCAACAGCAGACAGGTAACAAGAATTATAATACGGCGCATCAAAACGCTTGTCCTATGCCAATGTAAATTTCGACGCCGGACTGCTTGCCGGGGCCGGAGCCGGGCACGGCAATGTCAAATCGGATCGGGCCGATGGGCGTGTCATACCTGACACCTGCGCCATAGCCTGTGTGCCATTCGCCGGACCCGTCATAAAACGATTCCGCACCGATATAGCCTGCGTCATAGAACCCGACGATGGACAGGCTTTCGGTGGTTTTCACACGCACTTCGCCTGAGATGCCAAGGTACGTCCGGCCACCGATCGTTACGCCGGGGCTGAGTTCGACGCCAAGGGACTTGTATTCCTGTCCGCGGACTGTGTCAGAGCCACCTGAAAAGAACAGGAAATCAGCAGGCGCGAGTGTAATGTCAGGCCCTGCCACCGAACCGACCACGCCGCGCAGCGCCAGCGTGACCCGCTGGCCAACTTGGCGATAGGTGCGCATATCAACGGTCGTCACCACCCCGTTTTCGGTGCCATTCAGCGACAGGAACGGTTGCAATCCAGCCTTGATATAATAGCCCGATGTCGCGTTCACCGCATCGTCGCGCCGATCATAGGTCGCGGTCATCGGAATGGTGATTATCGTATAATCCCGTTCGCCCAGATCATCGCGGGTCTGAGCGCGCTGGAAACCCGCACCAAGGCTCAATTCAAGGTCATCGTTGGCATAATAGGTGCCGCCCGCTTCGAAATTGATTTTGCGCGATAACAAGTTCGGGTCATCGATTTGTTCAATTTCGGCAAGCAGATAGGCATCCAGATCAGAGTAGAACGTCGCCGGACGGGTCAACAGCGCGCCAAGGCGATAGTCGACGCCACCCGAGTTGCCGCCCGCACCCGAGATTTCACCTCCGATCACCAGCCGTTCGGCCCCGCCAAAGATGTTGCGGTGCATCCACAGGGCCGAGAGGCTGAGCCCGTCATCGGTGCCGTATTCAGCACCGAAACTGTAGCGCCGTGGCAATTGGTCGGAAATTGTAGCCGTGATGTCCAATGTCCCGTCGGGATTTGCGACCTCTGCTTCGGTCAAGTTGGCGGCGGCAAAGGCCCCGGTGCGGCGCAGACGGGTTTCGACGTCATCCAGTTCGTCGGGGTCGAAAATTTCGCCTTCGGACCATCCCATGATTTGGCGGATACGTTTTTCGCGCACGGCACTGTCGCCTTCAATGCTTACTTTGCCAAAGCGCAGGCGGGGGCCCGGGTCCAGCTTGATTGTCGCGTCCATCGTTTTGTCGGGGTGGCGGGCGATAATCTTTTGGCTGGCAATGACTGCCTTGGCGTGACCCGCTTGCCGCCACCCTTCGATTTGCTCGGCCGTGCCTGCGCGCAAAGCTGAAATGCTTGCCACTTCGCCAGTGGCGAGCCTGTCGGAGGGTTCTGAATTTGGTGCCGCAGGCGTTATAGAGACGGTGCCAAAGGTGAACACGGCCCCCGGATCAACTTTGATCACCACATTTGCAATGCTAGAAGGTGCGCCGACGGGGGAAATCGACTTTGCCTCGCGCCCATCGACCAGAATGCTGATCTGTGGTGCGAAATAGCCCTGTTCGTACAAGACCCCGATCAGGCGGCGATAATCTGCCTGTGCGGCACTGAGAATATCGATGGATCGAGCGGCCTCTTGGTCTTCTTCGCGGTTCAACAGTGCTGCTGTAAGAGAGCCAGTGCGCAATCCAGAGGCAACGGCGTCGGGGGCGTCGACTGTCACTTCGAACGCCAATGCGCTGCCTGCACCCAGCAGGCAGGCCGCCGCTGTCGCAAGTATAGGGCGGATTTTGTGGATCATCTTGCTGCATCCCACCGCATGTCGTGTGCGTACTGCCGCCAGCATTGCCAAAACTGCGTGCGAGGGTCCAGTGGATAAAGCCGAAATATGCGTAAATCAGCCATATTTCGCGGCTTTTGCCTTTAAGTTTTGATGTACCCGGCGACAACCTGCAGTAGCCGAAATGCAGTTGCGGCATCATTTTCGACAACAGCCATAAAGTCTTCTTCGCTGATGCGCAGGCAGGACAGCTCGGATTTAGCGCGCATATCAAGTGCACGGGGTTCGCCCCGGATCAGACCCAGTTCCCCGACCAGCGCGCCTGCACCGACTGTGGCGATCAATTTGTCCTCTTGTCCGACCAACGGCAACAGCAGGTCCGCCTCGCCGTCGATGACCATATAGGCCCCATCGGTCGGATCGTCGTTTTTGTAAAACACGTATTCGCCGGGGCTTGCCTTGTACCAGCGCGCGCCAAAGCCGAGCAGCCGCAGCTGTTTGCGTTTGAGGCCAGAAAACAGTGGTGTCCGGCTGAGCGCCTCGACCTTTCGGGCAAGGTCGGCACCAACGTCACTGTCTGTTTCGGCCCGCGCCCCTTCGGCACCGACCAGTCGGCCCTGCTCAATTTCGAAATGCATATCGAACACGTCTTCGTCTTCGAAGCCGTCACTCAGGAAAATCAGAACGGCCTCTGGCAGCATGGTGCGCAGATTGGCCACCAGCGCCTCGCGGGTGGCCGCATCATAGCTGGACATGACCTTGTCCAGAATAAGGATATCAGGCCGTTTGATCGTGGCGCGGCTGATCGACAAAGGTTCGGCAAACAGGGCGGGCAAGTTCGCCCCTCCGAGGGCAATTGGCACGTCAAACACCAGTTCAAGTACCAGTGCGCTGACACCCTCATCGGTCAGAACCTGGCCGACAATCCGACGCAATTCTTCGCCGCGTGTCCCTGCCCCTTCGGCGACTTTGCCGTATAGCGCGTTTTCCAAGACGGTCAGACCGAATACATAGGCGTCCGGTTCGATGGGCACGAACAGATCGTCCATCTGGCTGCGCAGCCTGTCGGCGTGTTCGGATCGCATTTCAAGGATCTGTGCTTGTACTTCTTCTGGAAAGGAGGGGCCGACTTGTTCGGCAGTCACGCTGGAAGGAACGCTGAGCAGCAGGGCCAGTTCACCATCTGTGATCTCGGATCCGGCTGGTTTACGGTTCACCAGATCAAGCGCGGCTTCATAGACAGCAACATCCAGACCAACCTTGCGGAACAGCGGGTGGTCCGTGCCAGTGGCACCAAAAATCTGGCGCAGCATCTCAATGATATTGCGGGCAAGCAATTCGAGGTTTCCGGACAATTCCAGCGTGTGCAGCAGGCGCAGAAACTCAAGTTTTGCCTCGATGATTTCGGGTGTGATCGTCTCGCGCGGGGTGGCAAACAGAAGGTTTTCCGCGATGGGCAGGGCCGGGTTGTAGGCGTCAGGGTCAAAGCGGTGCACAAAGCGTGACAGACCTGCGGCCTTGACCGCCTCGGCCACTTTGGGGCGCATGGCGATCAGTGTTTTGGTCAGTTCGTGGTGCTTTTCCGCGTCATAGGCTTGATCCATGGCGCGGCGCGTCAGCACATCGCCGCTGCCGGATCCGTCAATCAGCGCATACCACCAGGCGCGCAGCTGTTTGCGATCTTCGACCCCGGCCAGAGCGGGATCAAGCCACTTTGCTTTGAGCATGTCGTGGCTGTTGCCTGCGCGGACGGCCTCGCGGGAAAAATCACTGTCATCGCCGGGTGTGACCGGCGCATAGCGCATCGGCATCATCACGTTCTGCCCATAGCTGCCCTTGAACAGGACGGGGCGGGACGTGGCATGGCCGATGCGCCGCGCGATGGTGGCCTGATGCAGTGCATTGATGTTTTCGCCTGACAGCATGACTGACCCGCTTGTTGGCAGGGTCTCGCGGGTCAACACCTCGGCCAAGGCGCGGCGATCTTCGTCATTGTCGGCTGTGATCCCGACAACTGACCCGGCGGGCAGGGTAAAGCTGATGTCCTCAAGGACGGGGTTCCCGTCTCCGTCACGCACTGTGACCTGATCCAGCACGACCTCTCCGTTCAAGCGGGGGGCCTCGGGTGCGGGGCCATAAAACAGGTCATCGTCAATCATGCCCTCAGGCGCAAAGCGTTCGGTGATGGTTTCCCAACGCAGCGACATGTCAGCGGATTGGTTGTAATAGGCAAGCAACTCTTTCCACGGGCTCGACAGATCCTTGTAGGCCGCGAGTGCGGCGACAAGGGCACCGATGGTGACTTGTCCCTGAATGACCAGATAGCCGCCGATGGAAAAGAAGAAGAAAGGGGTGAGTTGCGTAATGAAGTTATTGATAAACTTCATAAAGAATTTTTTCTGATAGATCTGAAACCGGATATCAAACAGACGGCCCAAGCGGTCGCCGATCATTGCCATCCGGTAACGCCAGCCCCCATTGACCCGCAACGTCGAGGCACCAACGGCCCCTTCACCGATTTCTGCCGCCAAAGCGCGCACCTGTACGACCCGTTTTTTGTTCAACAGATTGATCTGGCGTTGCAGTTTGGGGATCAGCCACGCCTGAAGCGGAATGAGCGCGACGGCCGCCATGCCAAAGGCAAACGACTGCAAAAACAAGAACGCAAGAATCGTCAGCATCTGACCGGCCTGCAGGACAGGTTGCGCCACTGCATCGCCCATCAGACCGCCCATGGGTTCGCTTTC
>ENA-OQVM01000150-OQVM01000150.1-marine-metagenome-genome-assembly--contig:-NODE-150-length-110561-cov-17.375195_pt1 | contig 110561 bp, 100 predicted proteins | sample MGYA00237776_ERZ505498 | MGnify/ENA primary metagenome ERZ505498 (study PRJEB26159, sample SAMN06265151) | marine metagenome | isolation source: Helgoland LTER site | place: Germany:Helgoland... | reverse complement strand
CCTTTAAATACAGCGCAGCTAATCTTCGGAGTCCATTTCAAGCTCCCCTTGTTGTTCAAACTCGCGCCAGCGATCCCCCGAGTTCAACGGTACAACCGCCACCCGATCACGTGCGGGGTTATTTGGAAGAATTTAATCTAGTGTCGTTGCAATTGGTGGGGTCGATCGAGCTTCGTGGGGCATATTATGGGTTAATTCGCGATGCAGAGGGTACGGTTCACCAGATCGGCGTTGGGGATTATCTGGGTACTCAGTGGGGTCGGATTGAAAGTGTTGAAGAGACTCAGTTGCGGCTCGTTGAAATAGTGAGCAATGGAGGTGGTGGATGGCTTCTAAGGCCGCGAACGATCGAACTCTTTAAAGAGTCAGAAGGTTAATGCGGTGAGGATTGTTATGAAGATTCAGATGACGCGACATCGAAGTATCCAAGCAACCTATGGGTTCCTGGCCGTTTTGTTGCTTACGCCTTTACCGGCCCTGAGTATCGCACTTCAAGATGTTTCATTTTCAATGGCATCCGGTGATCGCACGGATATTATTTTTACTTTTGATGAGCAACCACCAAAGCCGACCGGATTTGAGATTGCTGAGCCCGCACGGATATCGTTGGATCTAATCGGTGTCAAGAGTGAACTTCAGCGTAAATATCAGAAGCTCGGTACGGGTACGGCCCAAACTGTAACGATACTAGAGACCCAAGACCGAACTCGTATTGTTGTCGCGCTATCGGAATTGGTCGGTTATACAACGCAGATGCGAGGCAACACCTTGCTGGTATCGATAGGAAAAGACTTGAAATCGGTGGCTAGAGCACAAACCGGAGGGGTCGCTGAATCGCTAGGCCAGCATCATTCAACCGTTGAAAATGTCGACTTCCGTCGGAGTGAGGAAGGTGCGGGTCGCGTGATCATAACGCTAAGCGATCCCAATATGGCTGTTGACGTCGATCAGGTTGCTGGTCGGATCGTGCTCACCCTGCCGAATGCGGCACTAAAGGCTTCTTCGCTCGCGCAACAGCTTGATGTGGTTGATTTTGCAACCCCGGTAAACCTTATTGATGTCTATCAGGAGGGTGAGCAGGCCGTGGTGGAGGTTATTTCCCGAGGAGATTATGACTACCTCGCCTATCAGTCTGATGATGCTTTTATTGTTGAGGTGAAACCGGTTATAGCGATTGAATCCGATGCGGTTCGGAACAAAGAGTTTTTGTATGAGGGCGATAAGCTCTCTTTAAATTTCCAGAAAATTGAGATTCGAGCGATCCTGCAAATTGTCGCGGATTTTGCCAATTTAAATCTCGTTGCGAGTGATGCTGTTGCCGGCACGATAACGCTTCGACTCAAGGATGTGCCCTGGGATCAAGCGCTAGATATTATTCTGAAAACAAAAGGGCTGGATAAGCGTGTTCAGGGTAATGTTTTATCGGTAGCGCCTGCGACCGAGTTGGCGGACCAAGAACGTGCCGAATTAGAAAATTCACAGGAAATTGCGGAGCTCGCGCCGCTGCAAACAGAGTTGATTAAAGTGAAATATGCCAATGCATCCGATATTGTGGCGTTATTCACAAGCCAAGATGATGGCGAAGGCAGTTCGGAATCGGGTGAAACACCGCAGGGGGTCGTCTCGAATCGTGGATCGATTCTTGTCGACGACCGTACCAACGCAATTATCGTGACAGAAACGCCTAATCGAATACAAAGACTCAGAGTGTTGTTAGATCAATTGGATGTCCCGATACGACAGGTCTTGATGGAAGCCAGAATTGTGAAAGCCAGTGACAGTTTTAAACGGGAAGCTGGAATTCGTTGGGGAACAGCCGGCAATATTTCATGGGGTGATAGCCCTAATGGCATTCAATACGCCAGCAGCATAGAAGCTTTATCGGATCCTTCAGCTGAGAACCTTATTGTGGATTTGGGTACCGGTTCGGGTAAAACAGCCGGTATTGCTTTTGGCTTAGTGAATAACGATTTGTTGCTAGACCTAGAACTGCAGCTTTTTGAGAGCGAAGGGATGGGCGAGACGATTTCAAGACCGACGATCATAACCTCAGATAAGAGTTCAGCGACCGTTAATTCGGGTAGCCAAATCCCTTATCAATCCGACACGGGTGGGGGCGCGACCGCGACGGCCTTCGTGAATGCAACCGTTGGACTGACCGTTACGCCGCAAATAACAGCCGATGATCGGATTATTTTAGAACTCGATGTGACCAACAATTCCCGTGGAGATCCCACCCCAGGCGGCCCACCGGCGATCGATATCGAGAGCATTCAAACCAAAGTCATTGTCAGCGATGGAGAAACCGTTGTACTGGGCGGGTTGTATCAAACGAGAACGGATCTGATTCAGTTGAAGACGCCGGTTTTAGGGAACTTACCGCTGGTTGGCCGATTGTTTCGCAATTCAGCGCGCACGAAAGATAAAGACGAACTCTTGATTTTCATTACGCCTAAGATCATTCGTGAATCTGGCGATCGCGTTCGATAATCAGTCTGCGCCTAATGAAATTGCGTCAATACGCTAGTATCTTCTTGGTAGGACCGATGGCTTCTGGCAAGACAACGCTTGGGAAGTTGCTGGCAAAGCGGCTGGGTCTACAATTCTTAGACACAGATCACGAAATTGAAAAAACAACCGGGGTGAGTGTTCGACTTATTTTTGAAGTCGAAGGCGAGCCTGCTTTCCGGGATCGCGAATCAAAAACCCTTGAGAGCCTTTCTCATCAACCGGGCCTCGTGTTGGCAACGGGTGGGGGCGCGGTATTGCGGCCAGAGAATAGGCAAGTTTTAGCAACCCGAGGTCTTGTGATTTACCTTAAACCGGATATCGAAACCCAACTTAAACGAACCGCGGATGATCGCAAAAGGCCGTTGCTGCAAAATGTTGATCGCCGAGCCTTTTTTGAAGAACTGCAGCGCACCCGCGATCCGCTCTATCAAGAAGTCGCTGATGTGACGATGCCCGTTGATAATCGGCCCGGAAAGAAAATGATTGAGGCGATGCTTGCGAGGCTCCAGCGCCAAGCGTGGATTACAGCAGAATGAAATCGATTACAGTTGAACTGGCTGATCGCAGTTACCCCATCTTTTTTTGCCCGGGTCTGGTGACCGGAGCTGATCGCTCGGAGCAGGCTTTGTTGGCGGCAGCGATGGGCGATTCGGTCTTTATTGTCAGTAATGAAACGGTTGCGGGTTTGTATCTAGAGTCGCTGCAAAAGCTGCTCGGCGACCGAAAGGTGGACGTCTACATCATGCCCGATGGCGAGGTTTATAAGACGCTCGATCAGATCGATGCCATTATCGGTAAACTGCTGGCGGGCGGACATACTCGAGAAACAACGCTCATAGCGCTTGGTGGCGGGGTCGTTGGCGATGTTACCGGGTTTGCAGCGGCTGTGTATCAGCGCGGTGTTGCGGTCATCCAGGTGCCCACCACGCTGTTGTCTCAGGTTGACTCATCAGTCGGCGGTAAAACTGCGGTGAATCATCCGCTGGGTAAAAACATGATCGGGGCCTTTCATCAACCCAAGATGGTTTTGATGGATGTTGAAACGTTAAAGACGTTAAGCCCGCGAGAATTTTCCGCCGGGCTTGCAGAGATCGTGAAACACGCAGCGCTCGCCGATTGGGATTATTTCCAATGGCTGCAGGCCAATCAAGACAGCATCATGGCGCGCGATAGCGCGAGCTTAATGACGATGATTGAGTGGAGTTGTCGGATTAAAGCCGAGGTCGTTGCCTCTGATGAAAGGGAGCAGGGCCGAAGAGCGCTCTTAAATTTGGGACATACCTTTGGGCATGCTATTGAGACGTTGTCGGGCTATGGCGTTGTGCTGCATGGCGAGGCGGTTGCCATGGGCTTAATGATGGCCGCGGATTATTCTGTGCGGTCAAAAACGTTGTCTGAATCTGCGCCGGTGCAGCTGGCCCAATTGTTAACGGGTTTTTCGCTCCCGACGACTTTGCCGAAGGGGTTGATAAAGGCAGATTTCCTGCAAGCCATGCAGCGCGACAAAAAGGCAACGTCCGAGGGTTTGCGTTTGGTGATCCTGCGGGACTTAGGTCACGCAGACGTGACGAGTCGAATAGACGATGAGGCGCTTGAGGCGACCCTCGCATGGTTCCTTGAAGGCGGGGCGCGCAGACCCTAGAGATCCTACTGGCACCGGTTAGGGCAGTTCAGTTGTGCCCATCAAGTCCCGATCAATTTCCCTTGCGGCTTCTCGACCTTCATTAATGGCCCGCACTACGAGGTCCTGTCCCCGTCGACAGTCGGCTGCGGCATAGACCTTGGCAACGCTGGTTCTAAAGTTTGTCTTGTCTGCAATGAAATTGCCTCGTGGGTCGATGTCCATCGAGAGCGATTCGTTGAGGTAATGTTCTGGCTGTAAAAAACCCATTGATAACAAAACAAGGTCAGCTTCCCAGGTTCTTTCTGAGCCAGGGATCTCTTGCAGCTGCTCATCAACGTCAACGGTTATGACGCCTTTGAGGGTCCCGTCTGGCCCGCGCAGAAATGATTTGCTCAGGACAGAAAATTGGCGCGGGTCGGCGCCAAACCGAACCTCGCTTTCGGCATGACCGTAATCGACGCGAAAAATTTTCGGCCAAAGCGGCCATGGGTTGTCCGCCGATCGAGTCTGTGGCGGCTGGGGTAGCAGCTCGAAGTTAACGAGGCTTTTGCAGCCATGCCGGAGTGAGGTCCCAATGCAATCGGTACCGGTGTCACCACCGCCGATGACAATGACGTGTTTATCCTTGGCTGAAATATATTGACCATCAGCGAGGTTTGAATCGAGCAAACTCTTGGTATTGGCGGTCAAAAACGCCATGGCAAGGTGTACACCATCGCCCTCGCGTCCTGGAATATTCAGGTCCCGGGCTACCGTTGCACCGGTTGCGAGTAAAACGGCATCGAAACCCGAAACCAGATCAGCCGGGCTCACGGTTTTCCCGACATCTTGATTGACCCGGAATTCGATGCCTTCTTCTCTCATGATTTGTATTCGGCGCTCGATCAGATTTTTTTCGAGTTTCATATTGGGAATGCCGTACATCAATAAGCCGCCCAATCGATCGGCGCGCTCAAAAACAGTGACCTGATGCCCGGCTTTGTTCAATTGTGCTGCAGCGGAAAGCCCGCAGGGTCCGGAGCCGACGATCGCAACAGTCTTTCCGGTTCGTTGCTCAGGCGGTTCAGGCTTAACCCAACCTTCTTCAAAGCCGCGATCGATGATGGCAGCTTCAATGTTTTTGATGGTGACGGCGGGATCATTAATGCCAAGAACGCAGGCGCCTTCGCAGGGCGCCGGACAAACGCGGCCGGTAAATTCTGGGAAATTGTTCGTCTCGTGCAACCGATCTAAGGCTTCTTTCCACTGACTTTTATAAACGAGGTCATTCCATTCTGGAATCAGATTTGAAATGGGACAACCGTTGTTGCTTTGACAAAACGGCACCCCGCAATCCATACAGCGGGCGCCCTGGGTGCTGAGTTGCTGGTCATCGGGTTCCGTATAGATTTCCTTGAAGTCTAAAACGCGCGCGGCAGCATCGCGATAAGGCACCGTCTCGCGTTGGAATTCTTTAAAGCCGGTTGCTTTACCCATGGTGGTTTATCCTATGTTGCTTGTCTTTAATAAGGCCCTTTGTGCTTCAAGCACCCGCTTGTAGTCGCGCGGCATGACCTTGATCAATGATTGTTTCTCGCTTCCCCAATCCTTGAGAAGGCGCGCAGCAACCGTTGAGCCGGTAAGCCGCTGATGCTTTTCAATTAAGATCCTAACATCGTCTTCATCTGCTGGGCTGAGGCGCTCAAGCTCGAAGGTCTCAAGGTTGCATTGGCGATGGAAGTCCCCTTGGGTGTCCAGAACATAGGCCACTCCGCCGCTCATGCCCGCGCCGAAATTACGCCCGGTCTTACCTAAAATAACGACGGTGCCGCCTGTCATATATTCGCAGCCATGATCACCAACGCCTTCAACAACGGCGGTTGCACCACTATTTCTCACGCAGAAACGCTCCGCCGCAATCCCTCTGAAGTAGGCCTCTCCAGAGGTCGCGCCATAAAGCACAACATTACCCAGCAGAATATTGTCTTCGGCCGCAAAGGTCGCCTCTTTTGGCGGGTAGATCACCAGCTTGCCGCCTGATAAACCTTTGCCGACAAAATCGTTTGCATCGCCTTCGATTTCGATCGTAATCCCTTTTGCGAGAAAAGCGCCGACGCTTTGCCCGGCTGAGCCGTGCAAGCGGATTGAGATTGTATCATCGGGCAACATGTCGCCAAGGGTTGCTTTGGCAACCTCATGCGACAGCATGGTGCCAACCACTCGGTTGATGTTTAAGATTTCATGCTCGATTTGGACCTTAGCGCCGGTCTCGAGTGCCGGTTGCGCGAGCGCAATTAAGGTGTTGTCGAGGGCTGCATCCAGGCCGTGATCTTGTGATTGCGTGCAATAAATTTCTGTGCCCTCGTAGATGATGGGGGCTTTTTGCAAAATGCCCGACAGATCGAGTCCCTTTGATTTCCAGTGCGCAACCGCTTGCTCGCTATCTAAGTACTGGGTTTGGCCGATCATGTCTTGAAGGCGGGTGAACCCCAGTTGGCTCATAATCTGTCGAACCTCTTCTGCGAGCATGAAAAAATAATTTACGACGCTCTCTGGTTTGCCTGCGAACTTCGCACGGAGCTCTGGGTCTTGCGTTGCAATCCCGACGGGGCAGGTATTGAGGTGGCACTTTCGCATCATAATGCACCCAAGGGTGACCAGCGGCGCGGTCGCAAATCCAAATTCCTCGGCGCCGAGCAGGGCTGCAATCACGACATCTCGACCGGTTTTGATTTGGCCATCGGTTTGTAGAACAACCCTCGAGCGAAGATTGTTCATTACGAGGGTTTGATGGGTCTCGGCGAGGCCCAGCTCCCAGGGTAGTCCTGCGTGCTTAATTGACGTGAGCGGTGAGGCGCCGGTGCCGCCATCATGGCCTGCGATGACCAGATGATCGGCCTTGGCTTTCGTGACGCCTGCCGCAATGGTGCCGACACCAATCTCGGAGCCCAGTTTGACACTGATGCGAGCGTCTCGATTCGCGTTCTTAAGATCGTGAATGAGCTGCGCCATATCTTCGATCGAATAGATGTCGTGGTGGGGTGGCGGGCTGATTAAACCGACCCCTGGTGTGGAATGTCGGATCTTAGCAATGTAGTCATCGACCTTGTCGCCAGGGAGTTCGCCGCCTTCACCCGGTTTTGCCCCTTGTACAATCTTAATCTGAATCTCGTCAGCATTAGCCAAATACCAGATGGTGACCCCAAAACGGCCTGAGGCGACCTGCTTAATGGCTGAGCGCTTTGAGTCGCCATCTGCCATCGGGGTAAATCGAGTGGGGTCTTCGCCGCCCTCACCTGTATTGGACTTGCCGCCCAAGCGGTTCATCGCGATGGCCAAGGTTTCATGACTTTCCGTCGAAATTGACCCGAGGCTCATTGCGCCCGTACAAAAGCGCTTGACGATGTCGGCCGCAGGCTCGACCTCCTCGATCGCGACCGCAGATGTCAGGCGCTCATTGAACGTCAAAAGACCCCGGAGCGTGGCTTTCTTAGTGGCTACTTCGTTGGCATGCTTGGCGAAAGTCCAATAGGCATCCTGGCTGTTGGTTTGCGCGGCGACCTGGAGGTTCGTTATGCTGATGGGATCCCACATATGGGTATCGCCGCCGCTACGCCAATGAATATCACCCGGGTTTGGTAGCTCGCTTGAAGATTCTGTAGATCGCTCTGGGAAGCCCAACTGATGTCGTTGCAGGGACTCGGCGAACAATGTGTCGAAGTTAATACCGCCGACTCGGCTGGTCGTGCCGCGAAAACAGCGCTCGATGATGTCATCGGCAAGTCCAACGGCTTCAAAAATTTGCGCGCCCTTATAAGATTGCAACGTTGAAATACCCATTTTGCCCATGACCTTCAGCATGCCTTTGCCGACCGCTTTGCGGTATTTCTCGGTTAAGACATCAAGGCTGGGGATATCCGTTTGGCTCAACAAGCCCTCTTGTCGGGCCTGCCACAACGCGTCGATGGCAAGGTACGGGTTCACAGCATCGGCGCCATAGCTGGTGAGTAAACAAAAATGGTGTACCTCACGGGCTTCAGCCGTTTCGATCATCAAACCGATTTGAGTGCGTTGGTGGGCCGAAATGAGGTGGTGATGGACCGTCCCGCAAGCAACCAATGCACTCAGTGCGATCTGATCTTTCGTAACCGCCCGGTCGCTTAAAAGCACTAACGCATAGCCCGCCTCGATCGCGGCACTGGCCTCAGTGCAGATCCGATCTAGGGCGGCCTGCATACCGGCCGCACCATCATGACGGTTGTAAGTAATATCGATAGTCTGGGTCCGCCAATCGTGCTCGTGCGCGGCCTTCAATTTCGCCAGATCGTCGTTTGACAGAATGGGATGGGGAATAACCAAACGCCTGGCTTGCGACTCGGTGGTTTCGACCAGATTGCCTTCAGGGCCGATAAAGCAGGCGAGGGACATCACCACTTCTTCTCGAATGGAGTCAATGGCGGGATTGGTGACTTGCGCAAACAGTTGTTTGAAGTAGTCGTAAATAATTCGAGACTTATCGGACAAGCAGGCCAGCGCAGAGTCGTTCCCCATGGAGCCTAGAGGGTCTCGTAAATCTGTAATCATGGGTTTGAGCATGAACTGCATCGTTTCGGTCGTGTAACCGAAAGCGCGCATTCTTTGTTGTAACGCGGCGCCAGCATAGGGGCTTTGGGCGGGTGCAGATTCGAAATGATCCAGGGTCAGTTTCTGCCGCGCCAACCAGTCGCCATAAGGCCTTTGCGCGGAATAGATCGATTTTAATTCTTCATCTGGGACCAAACGGCCGGCGTCGAAGTCCAGCAGAAACATTTTCCCTGGCTGCAAGCGGCCTTTTTGAACAACCTTCTTAGGGTCGATGGGTAGAACACCCACCTCGGACGCCATGATGACGCGATCATCTGTTGTTACGTAATAACGCGAGGGCCTAAGGCCATTGCGATCGAGTACGGCGCCAATCGCGTGCCCATCGGTAAAGACAATGGAAGCTGGGCCATCCCAGGGCTCCATGAGCGCTGAATGATACTCATAAAACGCGCGTTTCTCAGGGCTCATGTTTGCGTCAGCCTGCCAGGCTTCTGGAATCATCATCATGATGGATTCTTGAAGACTGCGGCCAGACAGCAGCAAAAACTCTAAAACATTGTCAAAGGTGCCGGAGTCCGAGCAGTCCGGTTCAACCAACGGAAAGATTTTCTCAATGTTATCGCCAAAGAGGGGCGACGAAACGGTGCCTTGCCGCGCCGTCATCCAGTTTTGATTGCCGCGCAGCGTATTGATTTCACCGTTGTGACTCATGTAGCGATTGGGTTGAGCACGATCCCAAGATGGGAAAGTGTTTGTGCTAAACCTTGAGTGCACCATGGCCAGATGGGTCTCATAGTCGGTATTTGTCAAATCTGGATAAAACGGAAACAACTGAGATGGTGTCAGCATGCCTTTATAAACAATCACCCGGGGCGACAAGCTGCAGGCATAAACCAGTTCGTCATCGGGGATTAAGGCTTGCAAGCGACCTGAAAACTGTTTTCGAGCAATGTATAATTTTCGAGCGAATTCAGCTTCTGAATCACCCGTTGGGCTCGCAAGGAAGAGTTGCGCGATAAATGGCATTGCGGCTTGTGCTGCGGGACCAATGTTCGCCGTGTCCGGCGCGATCGGGACGGCGCGCCAACCCAGAAAGGTCAGGCCTTCGTCGCGGACAATCTGCTCGACCGTTTCTTGGCAGCTGACTCGGAGTGACTCAAGTCTCGGCAGGAAAAGGTTGCCAACACTATACAACCCTGCCTCGGGTAGCTCGAACCCTAGCTGGCCGGCGATCGTTCGAAAGAAAGCGTCGGGCATTGCGGTAAGGATGCCCGCACCATCGCCGGTGTTCTCCTCGAAACCACACCCACCTCGGTGGTCCATGCGGCTATTAACGTGATAGGCATCCGCGAGGATACCGTGACTGGCAACGCCTTTAATATTGGCGACGAATCCAACCCCGCAGGCATCGCGTTCTTGGGTCGGGTCATACAAACCCACCGCGTCTGGGAAGCCAATTTTACCGTCGAGTCTGTTTACCATCTTCTTTATCACCAATTTGATTGCCGGATCATCTAACAAAAACCATCAACGCCGCAGGCATTGCGATCTTGAGTGCTTTATATCGATTTGCTCTGGTCGCGCGATGCGGCTTTGGGCTCGGGCGCCGAGTCCAAGGGTTGCAATATCGCTCGAGCCTGTAGCCGCGAGTCTCAGCATCACATCGTTTTGCATTGGGTCTTATGAACTTATGGCAAACGAGAACCAGGATAATGGTTGCTGTTGGTCTAAATACGTCTAATCACTTAACAGGTATCGTCTGACGGATTGCGAGGCATTGTCGTGTTTCTGCGCCCACCAACCGGTCGTCTTGTTTTTCACTCTCTTTCGTCTTAAATATGTCTTATTTACGTCTTACATACGTCGCGATGTTTCTCGCGGCGCTCTTTTTAATTCAAGCTTTTATTAGTCCATTCAAGCGTCTAACTAAAAGCATCTCGGCGCCATTGGGCTTGAAACGGTTGCTTAAGCCGATTGCCCAAACGTTGAGCGCGCCAGCTAAAGCTCCAAGGCTGAGTCCTCGCCGCTTGATGCTCAAAGCTGCCATTTTTACGGCAATTTTTTGCTCGCAAACAGGTTACTGCCCAAGGATCGATGACGATGATCCAAATGGGCCGCAAACGATAGCATTGGGGTGATTAAAGTCAACCCTGTGCGGATTTTCTCAAAGAAAGTATCGTTATAACATCCTGTTTTTAATCACCTATTCCGGTTTTTCGATAACAATGGAGATATCCTGAATCCTCACCGCGATCGCTCAAGGCATTCAGGCTAGTCAGGCCATAGCATGTGGGCGCATTTGATCGCGGTAATGTTTGCTAGGACCCTGGAAACGGGCGGGATAAACGGTGCTATACTGCGGCGCGCGCGGTTGCGCGCTCATTAACAAGTGAATAGGAGTATATGACGCATGAAACCCGCCGTTAAAGTCGCAGTCACTGGCGCTGCCGGACAAATCAGTTATTCCCTGTTGTTTCGCATTGCATCGGGCCAAATGCTAGGGGCAGATCAGCCGATTATTCTGCAATTACTTGAGATTCCGCCTGCGATGGGTGCGCTCAAGGGTGTGGTCATGGAGCTTGAGGATTGTGCTTTCCCTTTGGTTGAGCGCATTGTGCCGACGGACGATCCCAATGTTGCCTTCGATGGGGTCTCCTATGCGTTATTAGTGGGTTCCAGACCTCGGGGACCGGGTATGGAGCGCAAAGATCTCTTGGAAGCCAATGCGCAGATCTTTTCGGTTCAAGGTAAAGCGTTGGATGCGCATGCTGATCGCACAGTAAAAGTGTTGGTTGTTGGTAATCCTGCGAATACGAACTGTCTGATTGCTCAGAGAAACGCGCCGAGCCTTGATCCGCGGCAATTCACCGCGATGACCCGCCTGGATCACAATCGCGCGAAGACGCAATTGGCTCAGAAAGCCGGAGCCCATGTTACCGACATTGCAGGGCTTGCGATCTGGGGCAATCATTCAGCAACCCAATACCCGGATCTGTTTCACGCAACGGTTGCGGGTCGCGCGGCCCCTGAATTGGTCGATGAGGCTTGGGTATCAGAAACCTTTATTCCAACGGTGCAGCAACGTGGGGCGGCTATTATTGAGGCGCGCGGCTTATCAAGTGCTGCCAGCGCTGCCAATGCTGCGACCGAGCACATGCGAGATTGGGCGTTGGGGTCTCAGGACGCGATTGTTTCAATGGGGATTTATTCAGATGGCAGCTACAACATTGAGCCTGGCCTGATTTATAGTTTCCCGTGCCGCTGTACAGCGGGTGATTGGGCGATTGTTCAAGGCCTTGAAATCAACGAGTTCTCCCGTGCCAGAATGACCACAACTGAGCAAGAGCTTATTGAAGAGCGGGATGCGGTGGCACATTTGCTGCCATAGAGCCACCGTCAAATGCGGCGCTCAGACCCCGAAGGGGCTGAGCGTTGCGGCAATCGGGTCGCCGCTCAGCGCTCGCAAACGGATTCGAAGATCTTGAAGTAGTCTGGGACGGTTTTGGAGGTCACCTCTGGATTTTTGATCAAAACGGGTGTGCCGCCCAAGGCCACGAGCGAGAAACACATCGCCATTCTATGATCGCCATAGGTTTCAATGCTGGCGGGCAGAAGGGTCGCCGGGGGTGTGATGGTAATGCTGTCCGAGGTGGTCGTAACCCCCGCGCCAACGCGCTGCAGTTCTGTGGCCATTGCCGTCATTCGATCGGTTTCCTTGATGCGCCAATTATAGATATTGCGAATGCTTGTCGGCCCGTCGGCAAACAGGGCAAGGATGGCAACGGTCATGGCGGCATCCGGTATGTGATTCAAATCCACGTCAACGCCTCGAAGCGAGCCTGTGGATTGCACCCGAATGAAGTCGTCCTGGCAGTCAACTTTCGCGCCCATGGCGCGCACAACTTCCGCGAAAGCAACGTCTCCTTGCAGTGACCGTCGGCCGACACCGTGAACCGTCACATCGCCCCGGATCGCGGCCGCGGCAAGAAAGTAGCTTGCGGTGCTGGCGTCGCCCTCAACCAGAAAGTGGCCAGGGCTTTGGTACCGCTGATTTCCAGGCACGGTAAAACGCTGATAATCGGTATGTTGGGCTTGAACGCCGAAGCTCGCCATCATCGCAAGCGTCATATCGATATAAGGTTTGGACACCAGCTCGCCTTCAATCTCAATGGTGCTCCGCACCGCGCCCATCGGAAGACTGAGCAGCAAGGCGGTAAGGTATTGGCTCGAGAGCCGACCGTTGAGGGTGAGTGCACCGCCCTTCAGCGTGCCGCCGCGAAGCTGTAAAGGCGGATAACCGGCAGCGCCAAGATAGGTGGTTGAAACCTTCATCGCATTTAAGGCGTCTGTGAGCGGTCCGATTGGACGCTCGCGCATATAGTCATCGCCATCGATGATAAAGTCGCCGGGGGTGAGCGCAAGCATTGCGGTCAAAGGTCTTAGGACGGTGCCCGCATTGCCAAGCTGTAGCGTCTGGGTTTGGGTCTGTGCTGGAAACGGGCCGCCTTTGCCGAGCACCCGGCACTGCCGGAGGCCCTGGTCAATATCAACGTGGACGCCCAATTGGGCTAAAGCATCCAGCATTCTTTGCGTATCGTCGCTGAGCAAAATATTCGTCACTAGGGTTTCGCCTTCGGCGACGGCCGCCAGTAGTAATGCGCGGTTGGTCATACTCTTTGACCCCGGTAAGGTCACGGACCCGCTCACACGTTCAATGGGCGTTAGCGTCAAGGCATCAGTCATGGCGAGGCTTCTCAATGGGGTTCAATTGTGCAGGCTGGAGGGTAAGCAGGGGGAGGAATTGTGTCAATGAAGGCGCGATAACCGCCCGCTCTGGCGTGCCCGGGGTTTCTAAAAGAACCTCGCCCGTGCGGTTGTCAAGGCTGATAATGTTGTCACCGCCGTCTTCAACCGTTGCAAAAAATAAGGTTAGGTCTTGGCGCGCATTTTTTTGCGCTAAAAAGTGTCCAATGAGATTGCCAATCAACCGCTCGAAATCATCTGGATTCCAGATTTGGATTAAAGAGATGGGCAAGCTGTCGAACAGGCAGGGCAAGGCGCCAGACCAAAGGCTCAAATAGAAGGCTTTCAGATCTGCGTGAACGGGTTGCTCGATCGCGGTTTCGAATCCATTAAAGCTCATTTGAGGGGTTTGCAGACTCGGGTACCAGTAGCTGTGTTGCGCGTCTCGAAGCACTTCGCAAGGTGACAGCCAGTCATCCAAGTCGGTTTTAAAGACGGGGCTTTCAAGGCCGGTTAAAGGTGCTCGAATCAGTTCGATAAGGTGTTGTTTAATCAATTGCGGTCACATCAAGTCGGTTTAAGCGTCTTATGATAGCAGGGCCGCGTCGCTTTTTTAGGCCTGCCGCCGGTGACGGGGACTTCTTGCCGTTTAAAAGGGCTTCACAATAACGAGGATGAGGATGGGGGTTAGCAAAAACAGCGCCGCTTCGTTGTATAGGCGAAAGAATAAAGCGCGCCGGATAACCTGTCCGCGCTTGAGTTGCGCCGCGTAGCGGAAGGATTGCCATTGATACCCGCCGAGCCCTACAACGAACGCTAATTTCCAATAGAGCCATTGCCCTGAAAAGCCATAGTGCAACCAAAGGATTAATCCGGGTATCAGCGCGAGGACCATCATAACGGTTGAAAATCGAACGAGTTTTTCGGCCATGATGACCAGTCTGCGGATGTCTTCACCGGCCGCTTCCCCTTCGACCGCATGCACTAAAATTCGGGGTAGATAAAAAACGCCGGCCATCCAGGCGATGACGAATAAGACATGTATAACTTTGATCCAGAGCATACCCGGCGCCTCTTAAACGATTCCGACAGCGCCGCCATCGACGCGAATATTTTGGCCATTCACAAAGCTGGCACGGGCTGACGCTAAAAATACAACGATATCCGCCACTTCGGCGCGGGTTGCAATTCGGCCTAAAGGGTTTTCAAAAAAAGCCTCTGTGATCTTCTCCTCGGCCGCCTCGAAAGTCTCCCCCCAGCCGCGTTTTTGCGCCGTTGAAAGGTAGGCAGCTTCGACCTCAGGGGTTCGGATCAGCCCTGGTGAAACGAGGTTAACCGTTAGCTGTTTGCTTTCAACGGCTTTGGCCAGTCCCGCCGTAAGGGTCGCCAAGGCGCCTTTCGCCGCATAGTAGTGGGGCATGGTTTTGTTGGGGCGCGTCGAGCCGATTGTCCCAAGATTGATGATACGGCCCTGGGGGGATGCGTTAAGCATCGGTAATAAGCCTTGGGTAATTCGACTAACAGACAAAACATTATGCTCATACAGGTCTCGCCAGTCATCCGCGCTCGTCGAGGTCCAAGTGCCTTGGCCCGCAGTGCCATAGTTGTTCACTAAAACATCTAATGTTTGGGTGTGTTGCTGAATTTGTGCGATCACCGCTTGGCAGCCTTCATCGGTCCAGAGCGCGCCCGTCACGCCGAGGGGAAAATCTGCCTGGAGCGGTAATAGCGAAGCCTTGTCTGGGCCGTGTACAATCACGCGCGCACCCTCAGCCTTGAAATGGTTGGCAATCGTGCGCCCGGTACCGCGATGACTGCCGCTCACGAAAACGGTTCGAGCAGTGAGTTCTAGTTCCATATTGATTTTGAGTTGAAGTTTGAAGCCAGTGTAACGGAAAACGGATATGGATTTACCCACCTTAGGCGTCTTTCTTTTGATTGTAGCCTTCGCTGCTGTTACGCAAACCATTACGGGTTTTGCGATGGGGCTGATTATCGTTGCGGCGACGGCGGCGCTGGATCTTTTGTCGATCCTGGAAGTCACGGCCATCATTTCAATTATTTCGATGACGAATACGTGGCTGGTGCTGCGCCAATCTCGGCGCGGGATCAATACCCGTCTGCTGCTGTTCATCTCAATTGGGTTATTGCCAAGCCTTGGGGCCGGGTTTATTTTTTTAGATCAGTTCGGTCAGCGGTTAGACCACTTCTTGAAAACGGGGTTGGGGTTGATGGTCATGACCGCGGGCCTTTTTATGATGTTAAAACCGGCGCAATGGCCGACGCCATCTTCAAATCCAGCTGCGATTTGTGTCGGTTTCCTTGGCGGCTTCTTTGGCGGGCTCTACAGCGCGGCCGGGGCGCCGATTGCTTACTTTCTATATCGTCAGCCGGAGACGGTTGCCACCATCCGGTTGACGCTGCTTGCGGTATTTTTTCTTTCGACGTTCAGTCGCGCAATGATGGGTGGCTTCTATGGCCATTTCACGGAAGGGGTACTTCTTAAAACGGCCTTGGCCTTGCCATTGGTGATTCTGATTACGATGGGCCTGCAGCGACAGCTTGCGCGAATCCCCGATCAATGGGTTCGCCGTTTGGTGTTTATCATTCTGCAAGGCGTCGGGGCTTGGTTGGTTATTCAGCCTTTGTTCTTTGCATAATATAAACGCTTTGCGGCACACCGAACTTCTCACCGACGTCTGTGAGTTCACCAACGGTCTGAAATCCAAGCTGTTCATGGAGCTTGACGCTTGCGGGGTTCGGCCGGGTCACGATGGCGATCGCTTGCTTCACGGGGGTTGCATCCAAGGCTAAAAATAAGTGTCGATACAGCTTGGTTCCATGGCCTTGGCCAACGGCATCTGGGGCGACATAAATGCTGGTCTCCACCGTATTGCGGTAGCCCGCTTTCGGTCTGAACGGCTGGCTAGTGGCGAAGCCCACAAGATTGGTGTTTTCAAAGGCCACCCACAGTTGTGACCGCCCGCCCTCGTTGAATTGATCAAACCATCGGGTTTTATCTGGCAAAGAAATGGGCTCGAGGTCGAATGTGGCGGCAGAATTTAGAATATAATCATTGTAGAGGGCATTAATTGCGCCCAGGTCCTTTAACATCGCAGGTCGAAAAACGGTCATGAGCTGGTACAGTCAGAAGTGGGCCTGAGAACTTAACTGAGTCGACAACCATGATGCAAGGTGCATCCTCATCAAATCTCCCCTACAGCGATCCTGAAGTGTCAGCGGTTCTGGCGCGCTTGATGGCCGATAAAACCTTGATAGAGCTGATCGGTGCTTGGACGCACCCGACCATGATGGCCTTAGTGCCGCCTTTGGTTCGCGCGCTAGTTCGTCGAGGGTTACGCAAGCGGTTAGCGGCGGTGGACTCAATTGCAGGATTCCAAGGCGTTGTTCGAGATTACGTTGAGCGCTTAGTGGTCTCAACCCTTGATGAATTGACGATATCCGGTTTGGATGACTTGGATCCGAGTCAAGGATATTTATTTCTCAGCAATCATCGAGATATCGCGTGTGATTCGATGTTTTTGAATTTATTGCGCCATCGCGCTCAGTTGAAAACGGTCTTCATCGCCGTGGGCGATAACCTCATTCAGCAACCGTTTGCGACGGATTTAATGCGCTTGAATAAGAGTTTTTTTATTAATCGCACGGGGAACAATCCGCGATCGGTGTACAAGGATCTTGTGATGAGCTCTGCCTTCATTCAAGCTCGAATCGAGGCAGGTGACTCGGTATGGCTCGCCCAGAGTGAGGGGCGTGCGAAGAATGCGATTGATGAAACCGATGCCTCAGTGCTTAAGATGTTGCAATTAAGTGATCGGAAACGGCCCCTTTCTGAGAAAATCCGAGCCCTCAATATTGTCCCATTGTGCTTGTCTTATGAATTCGATCCACTCGACGTTGAGAAGGCTCGGGAGCTCAAGGCGATCGATGCGACCGGGTCTTACCAAAAGTCTCCGGGTGAAGATTTGAAAAATATGGCGCTGGGTTTGAGTGGTTATAAAGGGCGGGTTCATCTCAATGTGGGGCAACCACTTGATGGTGACTATGAGGATCTGAGTGCCGTTGCAGCAGCGGTTGATCGACAAATTCTTGCGGGGACCCAGTTGTTCCCGATCAATCATTGGGCGGTCTCGGCCCTAAAACCAGACTTTTCCCATCCGGCGCATGAGCCTGTTGCAGATGCCCATAAGATTGCGCAATTCGAACAAAGGCTGAATCGCTGTGAGGTTGCGGATCGCCCAGTTTGGCTGTCGATCTATGCCAATCCCGCCCTGCGCGTCTTCAATAGGAGTAGCCCGTAAGGTTCAAGGGCTCTTCAACCAAGGCGCCACATTGCTCACGGAGTTCGAGGATGTGGTTGGACCAGTAGCGCTCGGTATCAAAAAACGGAAAGGCCCGTTGAAAGGCTGGCTCCTCCCAGCGGCGCGCGATCCAGGCTGATTGGTGCATGAGGCGAAGGGTCCTGAGCGGCTCAACAAGTCGTAGCTCCCTAAAGTCAAAGTCTCTAAAGTCCTGATAACCCTTCAAGATGGCTTTGAGCTGACCCAGCTGGCTTTGCCGATCACCCGATAGCAGCATCCAAAGATCTTGAATTGCGGGTCCACCACGGGCGTCGTCGAAGTCAACGAAGTGCGGTGTGTCCTCGCGCCAAAGCACGTTCCCCATGTGACAGTCACCGTGTAGCCTGAGCCGTTTATAGGTACCCTCAATAAATTGGAGATCCACGAGTCTGAGGACCTCGGTACTGACCGATTCATAGGCCGGTCTTAGTCCATCGGGTAAAAAGTTAAGATCCAGGAGGGTCGCGCGGGCGTCATGACCAAACTCTTGGGTCGAGAGGTTTGGCCGAAACTGGAAATCCGCGGCGCCGCCGACATTGTGGATCATGGCAATGTGCCGCCCAAGGGATTCCAGACAATCGAGATTGTCGACCGCGGGCGCACGGCCACCGCGCTTTTTGAATAAGGCAAAGCGGTATTCCTTGAACTCGAACAGTGATTGCCCCGCTTGATTAATAGGGGGTACGACCGATAAATCGTTGTCTGCGAGGGCGGCGGCGAATTGATGTTCCTCGATGATCATATCGGTGGTCCAACGGTTGGACCGATAAAACTTCGCAATTACCGGCTCAGCCGACTCAATGCCAATTTGAAACACACGGTTTTCGTAACTGTTGAGTTCAAGAATCCGAGCATCTGTTTGATACCCCAGATCGTCAATCGCATCGAGAATTAAGTCCGGCGATAGTCGTTTAAAATCATCCATCCTGGGGTCCTGGGCTGTTCAGCGCCGTGGCTTTAATTTGAGCAAATATGGGTTGCCCCACTTCGAGTTCGAGTAATCGTTTGGATCGAGCGGTTATGCGCGCATTGAAAAACTGCCCCTCGCAAGCAAGCAAGATCAAAGCGGCGCCTTCATGATCTTTAATATGGGCAACCCGACAAGCTAAGGTGTTTAGAATACTGGAGCGGGCAACCGGTTCTGCGACCAAACTGACATCCAGCATTCTGATTAAGAGGCGAACATCGGTGCCCGGCTTCGCGGTGATCATCGGGACTAAAATGGTTTGATCGCCAAGGGCCAATTCAGTCAGTCGTTCATCCGGTAGATGCCCGGACACTTGCGTCATCAGGATGGCACTGGCCAAACGTTGCTCTTGGGTGATGAAATCGATGTCGGTGGTTAAGGCCGCAAGCGAGTCTGATCGGGTGATTGTGCCCTTCTCCATCATTTGAACGTGATCAGCCAATTGAATCACCTCGTCCCATTGATGGCTGACATAGACCATGGGGAGCTGAAGTTCCGTTTTAATATGACTCAAGGCGCTCAGGATTTCGGTGCGAGCGGTCCAGTCCAGCGCGGCGAGGGGTTCATCCAGGAGCAGCAGTCGAGGTGCATTGATTAACGCGCGGGCAAGCGCCGCACGTTGAGACTCGCCGCCAGAGAGGGCTTGAGGATGACGCTTTAATAATGGCCCGAGTCCAAAAATAGCGACAATCTCATCAAAGGTTAGTTTTGGCCCATCATGCTGACGTTTCTGTGCATAGCTTAGATTCTCGCCCACGGTGAGATGAGGAAAAAGTTGTTGGTGCTGAAAGACGAGGCCAATGCCGCGTTTTTCTGGCGCCAAGTGAAACTGCTCAGTCTCCCAAGGGCCGTATTTCGAATGGATAACGCTGCCCCGAGTGTGCTGGTTTGGAATGAGGCCTGCCAAAGCGCTCAACAGCGTGGTCTTGCCCGCGCCGGACGGGCCGAAGAGTGCCGTCACGCCGTGGGCTTTGAGCTCGAAGGGGGTCTCTAATAAGGTTTTGGCGCCCTGTTGTACCGATAAAACGGCCGTTAGAAAGCTCATCTCAGATCTTCGGCAGGTCTGGCTACGCGGTCTTTTGTGAGCCATTGGATGAGAACCATGGCCAACAAACTAAAGCCCACGAGGCCCGCGGCCAGCAGGTGTGCTTTGTCGTAATTAAGGGTTTCGACATAGTCAAAGAGGGCGATGGACAAGACCCGGGTTTCGCCTGGCAGATTACCGCCGATCATTAAAACGATCCCAAATTCACCCAAAGTATGGGTAAAGGTCAAGGTTGCCGCGATTAAGAGGCCGTTTTTAGATAATGGTAAAATCACCGTAAAGAATCGATCAAGCCAGCCAGCGCCTAAGGTTTTCGCAGCGTCAAGCAGGGTGCCCGGGATTGCTTTGAATGCGACGACCATCGGCTGAATGTAAAAGGGCAATGAATACACCAGTGAGCCAAGTAGAAGACCCTCGAAACTAAAAGCCAAACTGCTGCCAAACCAATCGAGCCATGCAGCACCGAAAAAGTGTTGTGGTGAAAACGCGAGCAACAGGTAGAAGCCAATGACCGTCGGCGGTAAAACCAGCGGCAATGCCAAAAGCGGAATACAGATAGCGGTCAGCGGAGACTGGCTTCTGGCGAGCCACCATGCCAGGGGCGTGCCGAAAATCGCTAATATGATCGTGGTGAAGCCAGCGAGCCGTATAGAGGTGCCTAGTGTGATCAGGTCTTGTTCCATAACCTATTCTTGCACCAACGCCGCGTGATAGCCCGCCTGTTGGATAATTTTGGCGGCACTGGGTGTTGCGAGGAACTGATCCAGGGCTAGGGCTGCAGGGTGGTCCGACAGTAAAATTCGTTTCTGCGTAATCGCAGGATATTGGGTTTGGGGTGGCAGATAGTATTGATCTGGCGGCACCTTCGCCTGAATCAATTGCGCAAGAGAAATAAGAGCGCCCTGCGCATTACCGGTTTCAACGAACTGATAGGCTTGGTGGACATTATTGCCTTGGATGCGCCGAGGCGCTTGCTGAAATAGAGGTGCTGAGAGCAAGACGCTGGCTGCCGCGCCGTAAGGCGCAAGGGCTGGATTGGCAATGGCCAAATCGCCCTCAAAATTGGTGAAGATCGCCTCCCAAGGTCCATCTCGGTTGGGTATCCAGAGCGCGAGGCGGCCCCTGGCATAAACCTTGGGGTGATGGCGCGAAAAGCGACTCTGCGCGTGTAGCTGCTCAGGCCGCGCAGAATCGGCGGCTAAAAACAAATCAAAGGGCGCGCCCGCGCTGATTTGGGCGAAGAGCATGCCGGTTGAACCGCTCACCAATTGATAGTTTGACTGCGAGGCTGGATCTGATTGGGCGAAGGCGTCAATAAGGGCCTCGAGCGTCGCTTTAAAATTCGCGGCAACGGCAATTCTTGCGGGTCCCTCGGCGCAAGCCTGGGACGCAAAAATCAAAGACCAGAGCAAAACACCAGTCCGAAAGAGCGTCATGGCTATACGGTTCCGGCTCTGGCTCGCTCGATGAAATCATTGATCAGCCAACCCGAAATGGAAATCATCGCAGGCGGGTTGGGGAGCGCATCAAAATGAAACCACTGTGCGTCGCTGAGCTCCTCCTCTTGAATGTCAATTTCGCCGCTATCGTATTCAGCATGAAATCCGAGCATTAAAGAATTCGGGAAAGGCCAAGATTGGCTGCCAAAATATTTCAGATTTTTGACCTTAAGACCAACCTCTTCAAAGACTTCCCGATGAACGGTGTCCTCGATTGACTCGCCAGGCTCAACGAAGCCCGCCAAGACACTATAAAAATTAGCGCGTGCATTGGCATTTTTGGCAAGCAAAATGTCCTCGCCTTTGTTAATACAAACGATAATTGACGGCGACAGGCGTGGGTAGAACATCTGACCACAGTCTAAGCATTTTCGAGAGCGGTCCTGACTTTCAGAGGATGTCTCGCCCCCGCATTGCCCACAATGACGGTGGGTCTGAAACCACTCAACGATTTGTTTCGCTCGGCCGATGAGATAGAACAGATCGATTTCAACGGTGTTGAGAAAAGACCATAGGGATTCAAATTGGTAGCCAACGGGCTCATCGCTATCGGCATCAGCCTCAAGGGCGAAGATCGGGGCATTGTCCACCCAGCCCAGGAAATGCCTTGACTCTGAAGCTATACCACTCCAATGCAGCTCATCTTCGTTTAAGGGCTGCCAACGATCGTGCGTATCACAGCCCAAGATCTCGCCATCGGATACGACGATGTAGTGCGCGTTTTGAACCGTGTCGGGTGCCAACAGATCGGACCGAAAGGCCGTTTTGATGTCAATGTTCTGCCAGTCCATGAACGCTCCTTTTATAAACCTTGCGCGACTCTACCACAGGCTCGGCTTAGGAATCATTAGTCGTTGATTGTGTTGGTGCCCTTGTTGGTGCCCGGTGGTAGGGATCTTGCGAGTGCCCAAAGTGAAATGTTGTGAAAACCAACTTGCTGAAGCCTTTCGGCTACGTGATTTGCTGTGGTCATTGAGGTCACAACGTCATCGATGATTGCGACGTGGCAGACTGCTTGGGCGCGTGCGATATAAAAAGGGTTGGTCACGTCATTGAGTCGTTGCTGCCTTGACTGCTGTTTGCGGTCCTGCTCGGTTGGGTGCGTCTTAATAAACTTTGGCGTCCAAGGGCGGTTGAGTGCCTGTGCAAGGTCTTTGGCGATGAGCGCGGCAGGGTTGTATCCGCGCGTTCGCCGCTTTCGCCAGGTGCTCGGCACCGGTATTAGCAGATCTGGCATGACGCCCGGGGTCTCATCACGTTTGATTCGTTGAGCAAGGCACAGGGCCAGGGCATGGCCCGCAGCGAGATTGCCTTGGTCCTTGAATTCAAGGATCAGTTGTTTGATCGGGAAGTCGTAAGCAAATGCGGCTTGGCACCGGTTGAATCGTGTGGGCTGATTAAAGCAGTTGTAGGGGCCTTTATGATGAGGCCAAGGCATTGCGCAGCGCGGGCAACCGCGGGCGAGCCAGGGCAGGTCTTTTTGGCAGGGGCGGCAAAGGCCGCAAGCTTGGGTTTGGCGTTGACTACAGAGGAGGCAGGGCCGTTTGACGGCCCCGAGCAAACGGCGAAGCAAGTGCTAATCCCCTCAAACAAAGTAACATCCCATCATTACAGGCCGTGCGCGTTTGATGCGTGGGTTAGGCGCTGACTCAGTCGTCAGCGCTTACGGTAAGGCACGCAGGCGTTACGCTATTTTCCGAGCAAACAATGAATTGTTTGAGCAGGTCAGTCCAAAATACGACGGTCTCGTGAAGGCTTTCGGCTTCCGCTGGATTGAAATGCGGCACCTGTTGTTCGATCTCTACAAAATATAATGCATCTGCCAAAATGGCCTTGGTAAACCGCAGATAGCCGGTCGCAAGGCTTGGGCGCTTAGGGCAGACCGTTAACATAACCAAAGTCTGATAGCCCTGCTCAAGGCCGGAGAAAATCGTCGTCAGATCTGGGGCCTGGCATCGCGCCATGTTGGCCGATTCATAGTGTTTCAGCGTGTCAGCCAAATCAAGAGGCAAGGATCCTCGATGTTGCTCCAAGCGAATTCGGGTGTTTTTAACGGATTCTTGGCGCTCGCTTGCGGTGTACTCATCGATTTTAAAGTGTTCGAAGTGAAGCTGCTGGGTTCGTTCAAAACCGCTGGGAACCGCGCCGATCAATCTTACGCGTTCTGCGCCCGCAGCCTGGCCGGGCAGTGAACTCAAAAAGCTGCAGAGCAGCAGAATGCGAATGATTCGCCCTCGGCCGATGATTTTGTTCGCGCCTTTTGCGGGTAGTTGATCGCGTAGGACAAGATCCGTAGGATCGATTGAATGGTCGTTGCCGAGACGGCGCGGCTTAGATCTGAAAAGGGCGCGGCAATGCCCGCTCAGGCGCGCGGCGCGCTCACTCTGAAAGCGGTGCAGCAAGATCAAGCTGATAGGTGTGAATGGTCTCATCTCGCAGGGTTGTCAGCTCGATACGGTCTCCTGGACTGTGCTGCTCTAAAAGTGACAGCATCGTATCTTCATTGGTGACGGGCTCGCCATCGATGGCAATGATGACATCGCCGAGATGAATGTTACCGCGCCGGTCTTCTCGAATACCGATGAGGCCCGCTTTGGCGGCAGGCAGTCCCGGTTTAACCGAAAAAATAGCAACGCCGTTGATTTTCAAACGTTTGGTCCAAGAATCGGACAGGGACTCAATACCGAGCACGGGACGATAGAGCTTGCCGTATTTTTTTAGCTGCGGGACCAGATTTTTGACGGTGGATACAGGGATTGCAAAGCCAATCCCGGCACTGGCCCCGGTAGGGCTAAAAATAGCGGTATTCACGCCGATGAGTTCTCCGCTTGAATTCAGCAACGGACCGCCTGAATTGCCTGGGTTAATCGCCGCATCGGTTTGGATGACGTTCGAGATCGTGCGATTGTTCATGGATTTAATTTCCCGGCCCAAAGCGCTCACCACGCCAACGGTTAGGGTCGTGTCGAGCGCAAAAGGGTTACCGATGGCGAGGACTTTGCGGCCAACGGCCAGATTATCCGAATCACCCAGGGGTAGGGGTTGTAAGGTTTCTTCTGGTGCTTCGATCTTGAGCAGCGCGATATCTTTTTCGGGTGAGGTGCCGACGACGGTTGCCTCATATTGACGCCCAGATTGCATGGCAATATTGATTTTATTGGCGCCATAGATGACGTGGTAGTTCGTCACAATCAACCCGCTCTTATCCCAAACGAAGCCCGTTCCTGAACCCTTCGGGATCTCGAGAACGTTGAGCGAAAAGCGTTGTCTGCGAAGCTGGGTATTGGTCACAAAAACCACTGATGGGCTGGCGGCCTGAAACACCTCAATGTTGTTGGTTTCATCATTTGTGAGGGATGGGCCACGGGTGGGTGCAGGCGCGGCAGCTGTTGCTGCCTCCCTGACCGTCATCAGGCCGATTCCGCTGGCGAGGATGACCGCGGCGCATACGATCCAAAAACGGTTCATAACGTTTTGAGAAGCCTCTTATCGAGTGGTGGGATTAACTTGGGTTACCAGGCGTTCGACATCAATAAATTGATTGAGTTCATAAAGGTCTTCAGCGGTCAAATGACCAATGACCTGCTTCAAGCGAAGCGTATTGTTGATATAACGATACCGAGCACTGGCGAACTGAAAGTCAGATAAATAAAGCCGTTGTTGCGCGAGCAAAACATCGACAATGTTGCGCGTGCCGACCTCATAGCCTGTTTCCGTCGCGGACAAGGCCGAGCGCGCAGACTCAATGCCCCGAAGACTTGCTTTGACCCGGGCAACATCCGTATTGATGGCGGTAAAAAGGCCTCGTACGTTCTCACTGACCTGGCGTTCGGCAAGGTCTAGATTCTCTCGGGCCTCAACCAACCGGTATTCCGACTGGCGAACGCCCGAGCGCGTACCGCCACCAGAATAGATCGGGACGGTCAGTTGTAATCCGTAAACTTCGGTATCCGACCGATTGGTCTGAAAGGCACTGGGGTTTTCACTGGTTTGCGACGAGTAGGTCACCTGGGCATCCAGGGTTGGAAGATGTCTTGATTTATTAATCGCGGCTTGCTTTTGCGCCACAGCGAGCGCTGCTTTGCCCGCCAGAATGGTCGTGTTTTTCTCTAGCGCTGCGGCGACCCAGGCGGCTTCATTTTGAGGCTCTGGATGTCGGACCGGAAATTCCGCCATGAGGCCCTGCACGGAAGTAAACGCGCGGCCCGTTAGGCGCATCAAAGGCTCGAAGCTTTGCGCTTGCGCACCCTCGGCCTCGATCACGTTGACGGTTGTACGGTCAAAACTGGCGGTGGACTCCAGGACATCGGTAATGGCGACGAGGCCGACATCGAAGCGTTGCTGTACCTGCTCAAGCTGCCTTTGGACTGCGCTGCGTTCGGCGTTGGTTGAATCCAAGGCGTCTTGGGCTTCTAAAATTGCCAGATAGGTCTCAGCGACGCGAACAATCAGCGACAACGCCTCGCTGGAGTAACCGGCTTGGGCCTGATCTCTAATACTTTTAGATTGCTGGTACTGATGCCATCGGTCCATACGGAATAGGGGTTGGACTAAGCCCGCCCGCCAGGATCGACTGGTCGTGGTGGTGTCTTCAAAGAGGGTTGTACCCGTCAGCGGGTTGAATTCTCGCAACGACGGACTGGTGGTGTCAGAATAACTGCTGGACAGGTTCAGGCTAGGAAGTAGACCCGCTCGAGCCTGCGGCACCACCTCACTTTGAGCCAGAAAGGATGCTTCCGCTGCCCCTAATTGCGGGTCATTCTCAATGGCGAGTTGGTACACCCCGGATAAATCAATCGACTCAGCTCGGCCGCAAAGTGCCGCAAAGCTCAGGCTGAGCGCTAACATAAATCGTGCTGTCGTCATATTCGAATCTCTACGTTGGCAGTCCGGCGGGGTCAGGGAGAGCAAGGATACGCTCGAAATGCCAAATCTGCCAGTTTTCTGCGTCAATCTGACAGCCCCACGAGGTGAACGCCGCGGCGGTTTTAAGTGTTTTTTGGCGCGCTTTCTAGAGCTGAGTTCATAGAATTTACGAGTGGCACTGGGAAAAAGTCCAATTCTGATTGGATAAATTCTGCAAGTGCCAAGCACTGGTCCTCCCGAAACGGGGCGGCGATGAGTTGCAGACCAATGGGTAAGCCCGCTTCATCCAAGCCGCAGGGAATGACGACGCTGGGCCAGCCGGTCAGGTTATAGGTCATGGTGTAGGTGTAATCTAACATATCCTCTGCTTGACCATGTGGAATCGCAGTGTGGGCATTAACCGGGCAAATCAGTACGTCAAGCGTTGCAAAGGACTTCAGCATCGCGCTTTTGAAGCCGTCCCAAATCGCAAGAATATTGCACAGTTCCGCCGCCGAAAAACCGGGTTTCGGCTGAGATAAGTTGCTGGCGATGGCCAACGACGGCGTCTCGGTATTGGATCGCTCCAGCAAATCCAAAACGGTCTCATGGTCATCTGCTGCAAGCAGGCGTGAAAAAATCAAAGGGGTCATCTCGATACCATCCGGCCGGTGCTCCCGCAGATCCATGCCTTGATTCGCCAGCTTGTCGATAACGCTTTGAAGGGCTGCTTGGATGGCAAGCGTGGGTGCGGAAAGCCCATTGCTGAGATGAAAGCCAATTCTGAGAGACTTGGGATCGATGTCTTGGGCTTGCAGTTTCGGCGCAATGCGGACATTGGGATCAAATAAATCAGGGCCCTCAATAATATCGAGCAGTAGCGATAAGTCTTGGGCAAACCGGGTCATTGGACCGGGTTGGCTGAGGGGCGCCCAAAGCCCCTCACTGGGGAGGGCGTTGCCCGAGCAAGGCACTCGCCCGGAGGTGGGTTTTAGGCCCGCGATGCCGCAAAAATGTGCTGGTAGGCGAATACTGCCGCCGGTGTCGGTGCCGATATCGAAAGGGATTGCTCTGCTGGCAATCAGGGCGGCGGCGCCGCCGGAGCTGCCGCCGCTCGTTCGGGTTAAATCATAGGGATTATTGGTTCGCCCGAATAAATTGTTGTCGGTCTGAAACGCAAGGGTAAATTCAGGGGTGTTGGTTTTGCCCACCAGAATGGCGCCGGCCGATCGAAGTCGCGCAACCACCGAGGCATCGCGACCGGGTCTAAAGGCGGCCCGGCCTTGGGTGCCCCAGGTTGTTATAAAATCGAAGGTATCCAAGCTGTCCTTGATGGTCATGGGCACCCCATGAAGCGGGCCGACAGATTTGCCTTCAGCCAGGTCTGCGTCGGCTTGGGCTGCATATTTCAAGGTGAGTTCAGGGTTGGTTGAAACAACGGCGTTGAGATCTGCGTTGACCGCATCAATGCGTGCCAAAGTCTGCTCAGCGAGCGCGACCGCTGTAATCCGTTTTTCTCGGACGGCTTGGGCGATATCCTTTATGGATTGATCCAGTATCTCGGTCATGTGGCATTCTCATTGCGTATTCTTGATCGCCGACATCGGCTTTAAGCCTCATGCAGTCAAATGATCATCGCATCAGGTCAACGAGGGCGGGTTTAATCCTCGAATTTAGACAGAAGTAGTCCAAAAGCCAAGTCATCAACGGGCAGATCAAAGCCTGCTTCAATCGGCCCTTCGGCAACCGACAAGCTCTGACAGAGCGTTTCGCGCAGGATGTAGTCCTGATGATTGGCAATGGCTAACAGAATCGCATCATTGCCCCAGACCTGAAGGTTGATTCGATCGGCCACATTCAGTCCGTCATCTTTGCGGCTTTTCTGAATTCGGCTGACGACTTCCCGAGCAAGACCTTCTTCGATGAGTTCAGGGTCAAGGTGGGTATCCAAGTCAATCGAGATGTACCGGTTTGAGACAGCGTTGGTGCCGTCTTTGGCTTCTCGAAAGACGAGGATATCGTCGAGCCCAAAGCTTTCACCATCGAGTTCAAGACGATTGGTTTCTTGAAGCTTTAAGATGCTTTGGCTGTCGAGTTGATCGATGAGTTGTTTAAAGTGCTTAAACCGATTACCCAGCCGCTTACCCAAAACCGGTGAGTTGGGTCGCGCGAACAACTCAATATAGTCGGCTTCATTGGTATCGTATGAGATCGCTTTTACGTTCAGCTCTGCCAAAATGTAGGACTCCAGGCGCGCGATCTCATTTAAAAGAGATTCATCCTGATGGAGAATCCGCAGCAGTCGGGTTGGGTATTTGGTTTTGACTCGATCCTGGTTGCGTTTTTGACGACCCAGGAGAATCACATGCTGCATTCTGCCGACGGCTTCTTCCAGTGTTGGTTTGACCCGCTCAGTTTGAGGCACGGGATAGGGGCATAAGTGAACGGATTCGGGCGCGCTGTCAATGCTCGGCAACCCCTGGTAGAGGGTCTCAGACAAAAAGGGTGCAAAGGGCGCCATGCAAACGGTGAACTCATAAACGGCCGTGTATAAGGTGTTGAAGGCATGCGCTTTGTCGGCGGTCATGGCGTCATCCCAAAATCGAGCTCGATTGAGCCGAATATACCAGTTTGTCAGTTCTTCAATAAAATCGAATAACGCGGGCACGACGTTATACAGGCGATAGGCTTCCATTTCTTCGGCGATATTGGCTTTGAGCGTTTGCAGACGGGACAGTAACCATTGATCCATGATGTTGGGACTGGGTTCCGTCACCGCTCCCGGCGTCCAGTGATCGATCTCGGTATAGGTTTTTAAAAAGCGATAGGCATTCAGCCAGGGCAACAAGGCCCGACGGGTCATTTCCTTAACACCCGCATCTTTAAAGCGCTGCTCTTCGGCTTTAACGAGGCCCGAATTGATCAGATAGAGCCGGAGCGCATCCGCGCCGTAGTCCTCCATGAGCGCATCAGGCGGGGTGTAGTTACGCAGCCGTTTAGACATTTTCTTGCCGTCTTCCGCCATTACGATGCCGTTGACGATGACGTTTTTAAACGGATTGGTTTCGAATAAAGCGTAGCCTAAAACAATCAAGGTGTAGAACCAGCCGCGGGTTTGATCCAAACCTTCGGCGATGAATTCCGCGGGAAAGCCCTTTTCAAACAATTCTTTGTTTTCGAAGGGATAATGCAGTTGGGCATAGGGCATTGCGCCAGATTCAAACCAGCAATCTAAAACTTCTGAAATTCTGCGATAGGTACCCGCTTCGCCAGGTAGCGTAAAGGTTAAATCGTCGACAAACTCGCGATGTAGGTCGGTCACTTCGACGCCCGTTAACACTTTGAGTTCTTCGATCGATCCAATGCACTTTGCCGCGCCAGACGCATCATTGATCCAGATGGGGAGGGGCGTGCCCCAATAACGGTTTCTTGAGATCGCCCAATCCATCGCGCCCGCGAGCCAGTTGCCCATTCGGCCATTTTGAATATGCTCAGGAACCCATCGAATATTTTGGTTGGCTGCAACCAATTGTTCTTTGATTTGTGCGACTTTGACGTACCAAGAATCGATGGTGCGATAGATAATGGGGGTGTCAGAGCGGGGGCAAAATGGGTAGCTGTGTTGAATCACCTCTTGCAGGTACAGCTGGCCCGAGGCCTTTAAGTGCCGCATGATCGGTTTGTCAGCTTCTTTGACATGAAGGCCGGCAAAATCAGAAACGGCCTCGGTAAAGCAGCCGGCCATATCAATTGGGCAAACGAGGGCGGTAATCCCGGCGGCTTTTAAAACTCGAAAATCGTCTTCGCCAAAGGCAGGTGCTTGATGGACAATCCCGGTGCCACTGTCTGTGGTGACATAATCATCGGCTAAAACCTGGAAAGCGCCCTCTGAGGCAAGATCTTCAAAGTACGGAAATAAGGGGTCATAGCGCAGCCCCACGAGTTCTGACCCCATAAGGGTTGAACCTGCTTGAAGTTGTTTTTTGCCTTCGTAGGCCGCAAGACGCTCTGAGGCAATAATAAGGGTTGCTTGCAATGCTTCGTCATAAACCTTGGTGTATTCGATATTGCTGCCGACGCACAGCGCAAGATTTGACGGCAATGTCCAGGGCGTCGTGGTCCAGGCGGCGATGTAAACGTCTTGATCGGTTAGCTTAAACAGCACTGTGACCGCAGGGTCTTGGGCCTCTTGATAATTGCTGCCGGCCTCAAAATTCGACAAAACGGTTCCAAGCGCGGTTGAGAAGGGCACAACTTTTTCGCCCCGATAGATCAACTCTTTTTCCCAGAGCTGTTTAACGACCCACCAAACCGACTCCATGTACCAGGGTTCCATGGTTTTATAATCGTTATCAAAGTCCACCCAGCGGCCAATACGCGTGATCGTTTTGCGCCACTCGTCTGTATAGCGTTGAATGATGCCGCGGCAGGCATCGTTATAGCCTTTGATGCCCATCTTCTCGACCGCTTCGGCGGATGATAGGCCAAGCGATTTGTCGATTTCATGTTCTATTGGCAGGCCATGACAATCCCAGCCAAAGCGCCGCTGCACATAGCGGCCTTTCATCGTGAAGTATCGGGGTACTGCGTCCTTTAAGATCGAGCCCACTAAATGCCCGTGGTGCGGCAGGCCCGTCGCAAAGGGTGGGCCATCGTAAAAAATGTAAGGGTCTTGGTCACGAGTTTGAGCCAGGCTCTTTTGAAAGACATCTTGCTTCGCCCAAAAATCGAGCACGGCGTGTTCTGCTGCCACAAAGGAGAAGGTGTCCGCATCCGGATTAATAGAACGGTCACGACTCATGGATTGCTCCCCCTGGTTGCGCTTGGATCGCCGCGACGCTTTCCGATCCTAGCAATCATTCGGTTGGCGGCAATCGGGTTAAATTGGACGGGCAATAATAGCCTGTCACTCTGAGAGGTCAACAGCTTGTCAGTCGCGATGATCTTGCACCCCAGTCACGCTACCGCGAAGGTTGATTTTTTCCAGCACGGCGGAGACCAGTTTCTCGATTTGAAACTCGAAGTACCAATCGGGCGTCTTGGTGTGATGAATTGCTGTGGTCCCAACGACGCGGAAGCCCCAGTCCTCTTTAACTGAACGGTCCTTGAGGCTCTGTAGTCGCGCCCAGGCGGGTTTAGACAACACAGGGTGAACGCAGGCGACTGTTATGTCTCTTGCGCCCTCATCTTTGAGTGTCTCAACAGCAGCAACCACGGATCCGGCTGTATCAATAATGTCATCGACCAATAGGACATTCTTGCCCTCGACACGACCGATCAACGTGGATCGAAAGACCGTATTGGGCTTTGAGTAGTCTCGTTCTTTCGACAAGGCCGCAAGATCCGCCGACAGTTCTTCAGCATAAATACGCGCATTTTCGAGGTATCCAACATCCGGTGAGACCACGACGTCACCCGTTAAGCCATTGGCCTTGAGCCAAGGCACAAACTGTTTGGTCAGGAAAATATTCTCAAGATGGGTTTGGCTTGGGTTGAACATACCGGCAATGGCATCGTTATGGATCTCAACGGTTACAACTCGGTCAGCCCCAGCGCTTTGCAACATGCGCGCAAACAGGCTCGCGCTGATGCCCTCTCTGGTTCGACCCTTACGTTTGTCCTGACGGGCGCCGGGATAATAGGGCGTGACAGCCGTGACGTATTGCGCATCGGCTAAGGCCGCAGCTTCGACAGCATGCAACAACATGATGAATCGGTCATAGATGGATTTATCGTCCTGGTCGCCCACCATGTTTTGAAAAATGTAGAGGTCATGACCGCGAACATTGGCTTGAATCTCGATTTTACCCTCGCCACAAGCGAACCAGATTTCTTTGCTCGGGAGTAAGGGTGTTTCCAGGTATTGCGCAACGCGTTCGGCAAACGATCGCCCTGATTCGCAGGTCATTAAAGCGATGGGCGCTCGAGGATTTCGAATGATAGCAACGTTCTGATCAGTCATGGTGCGTCAGTAGTCCTTGTAAAGCGTGAACGAGCAAAGGGTGTTCAATCTTTAAGATCGCCTCTGCCAGGCTGTCCGGGGTCATACCCGGCGTTATAGTAACGTGATTCTGAGCAATGATCGCGCCCTCATCGTAGTGCGCTGTGACGTAATGAACCGTCGCACCAGATTGACGCTCATTGGCCGCAAGCACTGCGCGATGGACATTTTGACCATACATTCCAGCGCCACCATAGTTTGGTAGCAAGGCCGGGTGGATGTTAATGATTTTGTTTGGAAAGGCCGCGAGGGTGCTGGGCCCGATTTTTTTTAAGTAGCCTGCCGTGATCACCCAATCAATGCGATGTTCAAGCAAGCAATCTGCTAGGGCTTTATCGACCGCCGAGCGCTTTACATCGGCGCTGGTGTTACAAAACCAATGGGGTAAGTCCTCGCTTGACGCGAAGTGCCAAGCACCGCTGCGAACATTGTTGCTCACCACCAGACAAATCTCTGCGTCAAGAATGCCTTGTGCACAGGCCTTATAAAGGTTCCGCAGATGGCTCCCGCGACCGGAGGCGAGTACCGCGAGACGGGCCGCTGGCCTTTTTAACGCGGTGCTCAACGGTTGTGCGCGGCATCAGAAAATTGCGCCCTGAGCTGATTCTTTTGAACTTTACCCATTGTGTTTCGAGGCAGATTCCGCAAGAAGAAAATTTTCTTTGGGGTCTTGAAGTTAGCGAGGCGAGGTTTGATCTGATCAAAAATAAACTCAGCGGTTAGATCGACTTCCGCAAGGGGAACGATCACAGCGCAGACAGACTCCCCGAAATCGGGATGGGGTAGACCGATCACGGCACTCTCCATCACGCCATCGATTGCGTCCAATACCAATTCAATTTCTTTTGGATAGACGTTGAGCCCGCCAGTAATAATGAGATCCTTACTGCGGCCAACAATGCTGATGTAGCCTTCATCATCAATGACCGCGAGATCACCCGTTTTAAAATAGCCATCGGGCGTAAAAGATTCAGCCGTTTTCTCCTCATTTTGCCAATAGCCTTGAAAAACGTTCGGGCCGCGAACCCAGAGGTGACCGGTTTCGCCTGCCGGTAATACGTCGCCTGCGTCATTGACCACCAAACATTCAACCCCGGGCAAAGGTGGGCCAACGGTGCCGGGCTTTCTTTCGCCATCGAGTGGGTTGGCGGTGTTCATGCCGGTTTCGCTCATGCCGTATCGTTCCAGGATGACCGTGCCGGTCGTTTCCTCCCAATCCTTGAAGGTCTGCGCAAGCAAGGGCGCTGACCCTGAGATAAATAGGCGCATCCCTTCACAATCCTTTTGATGAATGCCTTGGCGCAACAGCCTGGTGTAGTAGGTCGGCACGCCCATAAAAACCGTCGCATGCGCCAAAGCCGTCCGGACAGTGGCCGCATCAAATGACGGTTGGAAGATCATCGAGCACCCGGCTAGAAGCGGTAGGTGGAGCCCGACAAATAAACCGTGCACATGAAAGATCGGCAAGGTGTGGAGCATCACATCCGCCTGGGTCCAGCCCCAGGCGGATGTAAGGGTTTGTGCATTGCTGATCAGGTTGTCATGACTGATCATTGCGCCCTTCGGTAGTCCGGTGGTGCCTGAGGTATACACGATTACGGCGATATCATCTGGCCCTGTTGGTTCAATCGAATGCGTTGTTGGGCAGTCTTGGGCAAGGTTGGTCAGGCTGCCTTGCCCAAAACGATCCATAGTGTGGGTTAAGACAGATCGTTCGGCGTGATCGTCTGCGCAAGCCGGGTCTACCATCAGCAAGCTGGGTGTGGCGTCTTGCAGGAAGTGGTTCAATTCATGAGATCCGTAAGCCGTATTGAGCGGCAGGTAAATCAAACCCGCGCGCAAGCAGCCACAGTACAAGTACAGGGCCTCAATTGATTTCTCAGTTTGGACCGCAACCCGGTCACCAGGTTTTAGACCCAACTGGATCAGCGCCGTGGCGAATTGGGCGCTGCGCTGTTCAAGATCAAGGTAGGTTGCAATCGTCTCGCCGGCGGCATCAATCAATAACGGGCGCGAAAGGTCAAAATGGTCACGGAAAACTTGATAGAGATTGCTCATAATAATCCAGATTGATGGTTTGAGTCCGCCGCACCCTTAGCCCAGTACGCGAGTCAAGAGGATTTCCGACAGAGCGCGAGGTGATCTGGTAAATTATAACGCGCGCGTTGGCTTTTTTCGCCTGTTTACCATTAGAGGTCGTTATCATGTCGTTTAAAACTGGGTTAGTCGGATTCTTATTATTCGGGGTGATCTCGCTGAATGCGGTCGCGGAAGTTCGACTCCTTGAGGGCTGGACCCGTAGTCCGCCGCCAGGGGTCGACCGGCTCGCCATTTATGGCAGGCTGGTCAACGACGGTGACACCCCGGTGGTTTTGTCGCGCTTAGAACTCGCTGGCGCCGGGCAGGTTATGTTGCATGAGACGGTGATGGATGCGGGTCAAATGCGCATGCGGCACATTGATCCGATTGAGCTGAGCCCATCAAAGGCCTTAGTGATGGCGCCGCAAGGCCTACACCTTATGGTGATGGGGTTAGCGCGTTCGCCCCAGGCGGGTGAGACCTTAACGATCAAAGCCACAACGCGACTCGATGAGGTCCACACTTTTTTAGTTCGAGTTCAGCCGATAACCGCGCTTGGGCCTGTGCCCAACTAGGCTTTTGGGGGCCGCTTGATGACAGAGTCAATCGCTGAAAAACGGTCTATAAAAGATCGATTGGAACAGGCGTTGATACAGCATCGGGCCGGACAATTGCGTAATGCCGAGGCGCTCTATCAAGGCATCTTGAATGAAGCGCCTGAGCATCCTGATGCGCTGCATTTGTTGGGCTTGATCCGAGGTGAGCAAGGCCAAGAACAGATCGGGATCGAGTTGATCGAGCGCGCTCTGCGCAAGCGACCATTGGCTGCAGCCTATCATCATAATATTGCGGGGCTTTATCGCCGGGTAGGTGACATGGCGCTCGCAAGTGCGCGCTTTCAAGATGCTTTTACGCTGAAGCCGGATTATGGGGAAGCCTACCAAGGTTATGCCGAGATGGTCACCTTTGCGCCTCAGGACCCGTTTCTCAATGCGGTTGAACAGCAGCTAACGAATCCCAAGCTGAATGATCAGACGCGGTGTTACTTACATTTCGCGGCGGGCAAATATTTAGATGATACGGCCGAATATGATCAGGCCTTTAAGCACTATGAATTGGCGAATGACTTGGCTGCGAGGTCCTTTTCCACGACGAAAAACAGACAGTTTTTTCAGGACATCGTCTATTTCCAGCCGGATCTGCAATCGATTGAAGCCCAGGCTCAACCGGTGGGCGATGAACCCATGCCGATTTTTGTGGTGGGCATGCCGAGGAGCGGCACCAGCTTGGTTGAGCAGATACTCGCCAGCCACTCCCGAGTATTTGGCGCGGGCGAATTGAATGATTTAGCAACCGTTAGCCTGCAATTGATCCAAACCTTAAAGGCGCAGTCTGCGCCCGCTGGCATGCGCCGCGACGAGTCTAGCCACCGAGTTCAGGTGGCAGTTGATCGGGCCCAGGCGCGCTACCTGCGGGCATTGCGCGATCGAGACTATGGTCAAGGGATCCAGTGGATCGTTGATAAACACCCGCTGAATTTTCGGTTCCTTGGGCTCCTGCGGGCAATGATCCCGGGTGCGAAGGTTGTGCATGTCCGCCGCCATCCGCTGGACACGTGTTTGAGCTGTTTCTTTCAAAATTTCACGAAGGGCCAGGATTACAGTTTTAATTTATCGAATCTTGGACAATTTTATATCGATTATCAGCGCCTTATGAATCACTGGTCGGCCATACCCGGGCTCGATATTCACACGGTGACGTATGAATCAATGCTGGCCGCCCCACAAGCTGTGATTGAGTCGTTGTTAGCCTTTTGCGAATTACCCTTCGAGCCAGCTTGTTTAACGTTTTATGACACGGTTCGACCGGTGAGTACGGCCAGTTTCAATCAAGTACGACAACCGATCTATCAAACCTCAAAAGCGCGCTGGCGCCATTACGCCCAACACCTCGGCCCGCTCGCGAGGGTGCTCGATCTTGACGCTGAAAGCCCTGCTATGATCACGGAATCAAGGCTTTAAACAGGGCCTGAAAGATCGATTGATCAATGATAAAGTTAAATCGTCTCTGAAGGATTTCTAACCATGTACAGTTGGCGCGAACTTGAAGCAGCTGCTCCAGAAATTGCCGCATTTGGGTCTCAGCGTCTGGATGGCAAACTCGCCTATTTAGCGACGGTACGAGAGGATGCAAAGCCGAGGCTGCATCCAGTAACCCCCATTATTGGCGCCGGCCATTGTTTCTTATTCGTTGAACCGAGCACGCCGAAGGCACAAGATTTGCTGAGCAGTGGTTGGTATAGCTTGCATTGTGCGATGAACGACAGTTCTGGCAGTAGCGGTGAGTTTATCCTAAATGGTCAGGTGCAAGCGGTGACCGATGGCGCCTTGCGCGTCTTAGCGGAGTCTGTTTCAAACTATCGGCCCGCCGCCAGAACGGTTCTGTTTGAATTATCGATCCACGAAGCACATGCCATTGATTACCGGTTTGGCCGAGCGCATCGAAGACGGTGGCCCGCACGAACTGGATCATAAGGTTGTTGGGTTTAGACCGACCGGTCGGGTCCGATCGACGGCCGAGCGCTTATTCTGAGGCGCTGTCCACCGCATCCAAGGGCCAAGCCAGCCTATTGAGATGACGCAAAAGGCCATTGCGTTGCGCTTTTGTGAGCGTTGCCTCGTGGGTTTGTGCCGCACTGATGGATAGGTCTGTCTTTGTGCTCAAAGATCTGAGCGCGTGGCCTTGCAGGATGAGTGCGCGAGGCAAAGCCGCAGCGCTGCTAAAGGCTCGCTGCAATCTGTCTGGCGCATAGTGGCTCGGTCCAATCGATGCCTTGAACTGCGCAAAGGTTTGTGCCGGACGCATCGCTTTCTGGTAGCGAGCAAGGCTCAGGGTCAAAAAATCGATTCGTGCAATCTGGGAGTAGGGGGTTTGATAAAACGCAACGTGCCCCATTGCTGCCAGCAGTAAGATCGCCATGGCGTTTTGATTCTCAGTTTGCGCGTCAGAGAATAACGGTGTGCCGATTGGTTGTCTTAGAAAGTGACTGCCAGGTAGACCGTGAATGAGCGCGATTACTTCGGCTTCGGGAAAACTCAGATCGTTAAAGCTCGCGGCCGTAATGCGAATGCTTGCGTCATCGGGTTGATAAAAAAAAGCGGTCTGGGCGTCGAGCAAAGACGGCTTTACAAGCAGGGGCGGTAGGTCAGAAAACTGCAAGCCAAGCGGGTTCAGTACGCGATGTGTTTCGATGCTTGCTTCGATGAGACCCAAAAACTGTTGTCGCGCTGCACGGGTTGGGCCCACCGTCTGAAAAAGCCCAGGGTCCGTGGTGCCAAGGGACGCCCGGATGCGTCTTAATGCCGCGAGTTCTTGCGCAACCCACGCGGCCAAGCCGGGCGCTGGTTCCTCTGGTGGATGCGGCTGGGCAGATTTGCGCAAGGCGTTCAGCGTTTGTTGCTGCAGGCTTGAGATCTCGGTTAAAGCAACGGTTTGTTCCAGTTCAGTGAGCAGATTTTGATAATCTTTGGGTTCAAGAGGGCCCGGATGAGCCGCTGAAAAACGCACAACAATCTCATTGAAGAGCGCCTGCTCTAACTGGGTTCGAAGGAATCCTTGATTACCGCTTGCTGGACTGGTGGTCCGAGGCTCGCCAGGTTGTAAGCTGCTGCAGCCGGCAAGGGCAACCGCCGCGAGTAGGCCGGTGGTCACCGCTCTGATGACACTCATCTTGGCTCAGGTTCAGCGGGCGCGAGGGTTTGGAGGGTTTGCCGGGTTTGCCGATGCGCTTGTATTCTCGCTTCAATCGCGTTCGTTAGAGCTGAGTTTTGGCAGTACTTTAGATTGATTCGAATATTAAGTAAGGCTGACGCAAAGGTTGCCTCAAGCAGGAGCACCGCCATTTGGGTATCAGAAGCCAGATTGGGATTGGTGTTTGGATAAACGGCGATGAGCTGTCTGGCGACCAGCGCCGTGAGTTCATAGATTCTCATTGGCGCATCGGCAGCGGCAATATAACCCGCATCCAGATCTGCTTGATTGATCGTTTGGGTTTTGGCCTGTTTAAGGGTTTTTTTGAGCTGCTGATAACCCGCTGCATCATCTGCCCCGAGCGCCAAAAAGCGTGCTGTGTGCTGGTCCAGTGCGTCAGCAAACGTCGGACCAAAGGGCGGGTTACGACTAAATCGAGTGACCATCGCAAATAACGCTGTGGCATTCGCTCCGATGTGCGCCGCAACGCTACCGCCCCCGGGTGTGGGTTGTCTGCTCGAAACGGCTTTAAGCCAGTCTTCAACGGTTTGATTCTGAGTCAAGGCTGAGATCCATGATGGAAGTTTTGATAAAGCCTGAGTGCATTGCGCATGCACATGGCAACCGTCATGGGGCCAATTCGGGGCACAAAAATGGGCGTATGCTCGATAATGCTTTCATGAAAGTTGTTGTAGCTTGAAAAATTAACACAAACCGTTCCAGGCTGGACCTCTGCGGGCATGATCTGGGGAAAGTGCGGGCTCGGCACACCGGTAATGACGATATCAGACGCGCTTAAAGCTTGTGCGCGAGCGATGTCGATTTCTTGGGCCCGGGCATCTTCGAAGCAAAGTGGACCGAACTCATCAAAGGAGAGTACCCGCGCGCCGTCATTCGACATCATGATTGCCAAAGGTCGCCCGATCACCTCGCTGCGATTAAAAATCGTAACGGTTTTGCCTGCGAGTGGGCGTGCTACTGTCGATCGATTTTGAGGATAGACCTCGAGTTCAACCAACAATTTTATGATCGCAAGGGGCGTGCAAGGCAGTACAGCCTTTTTAAGCACACCATCGAATTCGATGGTGCGTTCATTGGCGTAAAGCTTGCGCGTCCAATACTGGCTGCCCGCTTCGACATCCTTTGTGAAATCAACCAAATTCCGGAGGTAGTCGTCCTGTTGGTTGCCAAAAATCGGGAAGTAAATGAAGATGCCGTGGATTGACGGGTCGAGATTCGCCGCGTCGATGGCGGCTTCAAGATCTAAGCGGTTGACGCGCTTGAGTTCATAATCCATGCCAGTTTCGATGAAGCGTTGCTGCGTGGCGCGCGCATAGGCCAGTGACGGTTCATCTTTGCTCGCGATCAAGCCGAGCACTTTAGGCCGCGCGCTTAAGGTCTCAACGATCGTGCGCGTGGTCTTGACATAGTGCTTCGCGAGAATTTTTGGGTCCAGAGAGGGCATAACGGCTCTTTAAAGCGGCTTAATCGGAAGGTCGCGTGATGCTGCCTAAGTAGCCGCTGTGATGTCGACGGCCGTAGTCCTCTTTGGTGAAGGCTTTAAGCTCCATAAGGGTCAAGGCAACCGCATCACTAATGGCGAGCATCACCGCAATTGAGGCGCTCGGGGTGAGGTTGAGCGGGCAAGGCTCTACCAAATCGGAACCCATGTCTAAGATCACTTCGCAAAAGCTGCGCATGGGCGAGTCTGGATGGGATGTGACGCCAACGATTCGGGACACCCCGAGGGTGCGGGCGATTTGGAGGGTCTGGATGACTTCAGTCGACTTGCCGCTGGTTGAAAACGCGACAATGGCATCGTGCTCGGTGACCATCCCTAAATCACCGTGACCGGCTTCTGCTGGATGAATAAAAAAAGCAGGCGTGCCGGTAGAGGCAAGCGTTGCTGCGAATTTTCTGGCGATAAAACCTGCTTTACCAATCCCGGTTGTAATAACGCGGCCGGGTGTCGCCATGAGCAATTGCACGCCGTCTTCGAAGGCATCGGTAATTGCAATATCACGGATTGCCGCGGCCTCTGCATCCATGATGCGTTTCATGTTTTGACGGATGTCCAAGGGCTTTGTCCTCTGGCGGCCTCGTGATGATGCCCGATGTTGATCGGGGCGTTAATAAAGGAATGATAACGCAAAACCGTCGAGACGCGCGGCCTCGGTGCCAAAAAATCGTGCTCAGTAAGGCCTTAAACACGGGTCAAGACAAGGCAGCCATCGGTGCCGCGGCTTATAGGCTACTTTGATGTGCGGGCGCGGCCGAAAAAAGCCTTATTTAACCCGTCAAGGCGCTTCAGCAAAATGGCAGGCTGCAATGTGCTCTGGTGCAACCGACTCGAGGATTGGCGCCTCGTGTTGGCACGACGGCTGGGCTTTGGGGCATCTTGTATGAAACGCGCAGCCAGAAGGCGGCGAGATGGGCGACGGCACATCGCCCTTTAGTAATATCCGCGTTGTTTTATGATGCGGATCGGGGATCGGAATGGCGGAAATTAAGGACTGAGTATAGGGATGAAACGGCCGGTGATAAATTTCATTGCTGCTGGCTTGCTCGACAATTTTACCTAAATACATAATCGCAACGCGGTCTGAGATATGCTTCACGACCGCGAGGTCATGCGCGATGAAAAGGTAAGCAAGATTGAATTCTTTCTGTAGATCCATCAATAGATTCAAAATCTGACTTTGAATCGAGACATCCAGTGCTGAAACAGGCTCATCGCAAATAATGAGCTCGGGCTTGAGTGCAATTGCGCGTGCTATGCCGATGCGTTGGCGCTGTCCGCCTGAAAACTCAAACGGGTAGCGAGATGCCGAACGCGCTGGCAGGCCCACCGTGTCGAGCAGTTTTGACACAGACTGACGTCGGGTTTGCGCGTTTCCAATGCCGTGAATGAGGAACGGTTCCTCTAGAATTTCGCCGACCGTATGGCGGGCGTTTAAGGATTCCATCGGATCTTGAAAAATCATCTGAATATTTTGTCGATAGGGCAGGAGTTGACGGTGACTCATCCGTGCCAGATTGGTCTGTTTAAACAAAATCTCACCCGCGGTGGGTTGATACAACCGGCTAATGCATCGGCCGAGGGTTGATTTTCCGCACCCGGACTCCCCGACGAGTCCTAGGGTTTCGCCTGAGTTGATGGTCAAGTTCACACCATCGACGGCAAAGTTCCGGGCCTTGGTCCGGCTGAAAAACCCGGATTTCACAGGGAAATGCATTTTAAGGCCCTGTACCTCGAGCAAAGGCGCGGTCATAGTTGCCGCCATTTTAAACACCGCACGCTGTGAGCCTCTGTGACCGCGTCAACGGTTAGTCCGGCGTCGTCACACTCAGCGGCTCTGTGTTGGCAGCGGTTTGCAAACCGGCAGCCAACGGGTAAGTCGTGCAGGCTCGGCACCATGCCCGGGATGATGTCCAGGGGTTGCTTCGGTTTGTCGGTGAGTTTCGGAATCGATCGAAGCAGGCCCTGGGTATAGGGATGTTTTGGGCGATCAAAAATATCAAAAACGGATCCTTGTTCGACAACCTGGCCCGCGTACATGACAACCACCTGCTCGCAGGTCTCCGCGATCACGCCCAAATCGTGGGTAATCATGATCATGGCCATACCGAAATCTTTCTGCAGAGAAGAAATGAGGTCCAAAATTTGGGCTTGGATAGTGACGTCCAATGCGGTCGTGGGTTCATCCGCAATCAACAAAAGTGGCTCGCAGATTAATGCAATCGCAATCACCACGCGTTGTCGCATGCCGCCGGATAGTTGATGTGGGTATTCGGTCATTCTGAGTTCGGGCGCGGGTATCCCGACGCGCTGCAGCATCAAAACGGCGGTTCTGATTTGCTCAGCAGGGGATTGGTCTGTGTGAATTGCCACCACTTCTGTGAGCTGTCGGCCAATGGTGTGCACTGGGTTGAGCGCGGTCATCGGTTCTTGAAAGACCATGGAGATTTCATTGCCGCGGATACGTTGCAGTCGGGTGTTGTCTGCTGCGGCGAGATCCTCACCTTGGTAGTTGATCTTGCCGGATCGGATATTGCCGTTTGGCCGGGGCAACAAGCCCATGATGGATAGGGCGGTGACGCTCTTTCCGCACCCAGATTCGCCAACGATGCCCAGCGTGCCGCCGGGGGGCAAGTCAAAACTCACGCCATCGACTGCGCGAACCAAGCCCTCGTCGGTTTGAAACTCCGTCGTGAGACCGGTGACTGAGAGCAATGGTTTGGTCACTAGGGCGCTGCCCGATACTGATCAAAGATTTGAAGTTGCACGGGGAAGGTCTTGCCTGAGTCTTTAGCCGCGAGGGTTTGCGTCTTAATCGCTTCATCGACCCAGTGCACGAAGTATTCTTGAGACCCCGACGCATGTTTGTAACTGAAGTGCTCTGGATACCGAATCCACCGCCAGTGACCGAGTCGGAAAAATCCAGAATAAAACCCTGGCACAAATGAAGCGTAGTCATGGTGCAGTTCGCTCATTTTATGGGCCAATGTCACCATCGCATCCGCTCTCGATTCGCCTCGATATTGATTGATCCAATCATCCATCTGCGGAATCGCGAGGGTCTCGAGGTTATTGGTCTGGGGTTTTGGTTTTCGATCCGGATTAATTGCACCGGAGTCTAAAAAGGCTTTGTCATAGGCATTGTCCGAATGGAAGGTCTCCCAAAACCGCGGGTAAAGTTCCAAGGCATAACCAAAAGCGGAAAAATGGATGTCGTGCTGTTTTTCCTGAACTTTTTTCCAGCCTGCGGTGGCATCCAAGACCTCGACGCGAAACTCAAGCCCGGCTTTTGCGGCTTCTTCTTTCAAAATGGTCAGCACGTCCTTTAGCGCTTCGTAACCGGATGACACGGTAAAGGCCAGTCGGGTGCCATCGGCGCGCTCAAGAATGCCGTCCGGTCCGCGTTGATTAAAACCGGCGGCTTCAAAATAGGCCACCGCGCGCTCAATATCGAAGTCTCTCGCCTTAATATCCGGATGGCTGTAAGGGCCATAACCGTCGTTCGCCGTTTTTAAGCGGCCGTAGTCACCTCTAAAAAATTGATCGATGACCAATTGCCAGTGGGTTGCATGCTGAATGCCGAGGCGGATATTTTGATCGCCCAGAAGGGGTTGATGGGTGTTGATCCATAATCCGTAAGGGGGCCTCGGTCGCGCGTTGAAAAACCATTTTCTTTCAATATAGCCGGCCGCGACATCTGGATCGGTCTCGGGAAGCTTCTCATACCAAAATTCGGCGAGATTCAGCCCGAATTGATCAATATCGCCGCGCTTGAACGCTTCAAAGACTTTTGCAGTGTCTCGAATCACCATGAGATGAATGTTGTCGACGTTAAAACGATAACGCCAATGCTTCTTATCACCCGCCCACCAATTTGGATCTCGGGTTAACCGGACCGATCGACCTTTCTTTAAATCTTCATCTTTTAAAACATAGGCGGCGGTTGTAGGGGCAAAACGCCATTGATAGCGCTCAAGAAAATCTTCTCCGACTTCTTTGTAAAAGTGTTGCGGCAGGGGCCTTAATTCTAAGACTTTTGAGTCGGTATCCGGTTTGAGTTCCGGAATTGAAATTGAGATGAGGTGGTCGCTATATTTCGTAATGCCCGTGTACTGGCTCTCATACCAGTTGTTGTACCAGGGCGCCGTGATGTAGCGGGTTCTAAAAAACCAAAAGGTAAAGCGATAATCGTCTGCGGTAATCGGCACGCCGTCGGACCAGGTGGCTTTGGGGTCGAGTTCAACAAAGACCGACTTTGAATCCGTATCGACCGCCCACCGCAGCGCAAGGCCCGGAAAGTAATCGAGCGTCTCAGGATGGCGGTGCGCGAGCGCCATGCTGGTGTCGTCTAAAATCCAAGGCCTGAAACTGCCGTTTGAGTCGGGCCCAACGGTTCTTAAGGTGCGTGGGAAGTCCGCCAGTCGAACATATTCTGTGCCACCTTTTTTGGCTTTGGGGCTGCCGACTTCCGGTAGATCCGCGCCATCCTCCCAGACTAAGTCCTCCGGCAGGTCATCGATTGATCCTGCTCGAAAAAAATCGGCATGGGTCTCATAAAATGCCAAGACCTCTGCGGTGTTGTCGACGCTGGGGAGGGCTTGGGTTGCGTCCTTATCAGATCCGCAGCCCATGAGGAGCAGGGTGGTTAGGGTTAATGCAAAGCGGTTCATGGTCATAGTGGTTTACCGATATAAAGTGAATTGTTTCGGATCAAAAGATTCCCGAATAGCCTCGCCAATAAACGTAACGAGACTCAAGATCAGTACCAGCGTGCCGAAGGCGGCGGTCACGATCCAAGGCGCGGTTCGAAGGTTGGCGGTGCCTTGCTTTAAGAGCTCGCCAAGGCTCGGGGTCGGAACTGGCAGGCCAAAGCCCAAGAAATCGAGCGCCGTAATGGCGGCGATGGCTGAAACAATGGTAAACGGCATGAAGGTCACCAACGTTGACAATACATTGGGTAGGATGTGGGTGAAGATAATACGCTGGGTCGATGCGCCGATAATCCGAGCGGCGGCAACATAGTCCCGGGACTTCTCTTTGTAGGTTTCGGTCCGCATATAATAGGTCATGCTGGTCCAACTAAAGAGGACCATGACCAGTAACAAAAGGGTGATGCGCGCTGGGATCGAGGCTTCTGCGGGAATGACAGAGAACACAATAATGACCATGTACAGGAAAGGAATATTGGACCAGATCTCAATGATTCGCTGAAAACCCAGATCAAATAGCCCGCCAAAGTAACCCATAGCGCAGCCAATCATGATGCCTATCAAGTAGACGCTCACCATGAACGCAAAGGCAAACAGCAGCGCGGTCCGCGTGCCATAAACCAAGCGCGCCAAGATATCCCGACTGGTTGTGTCGGTCCCTAAGTAGTGTTGGCGCGCCGCGTTGGGCGCCTCCGGCCGCATAATGGAATCGGTTGCGTCATTTTCATAGGGGTTGTAAGGCACCAGGGGCATGAGTACCCAATTAGATGAATCCGTATCGTTAAAATGCTTGGCGAGATCGCGATAATTGGTCTCGTACGTGTAGTTAAGGCCGAAATCGGTGCCGGGATGAAAGTCAGTATAGGTCGGAAAGTACAGGGCGCCTTCATACTGCACGGCCAGGGCTCGGCTGTTAACGAGCAGTTCCGCAACCGATAGTAATGACAGCATCAGGCCGAGCACAATAAAACTGTAATAACCCAGCTTGATTTTTCTGAAGCGGGCCAGCTTTTTCTGGGTTTGGGGATTAAAGTTGAACATCGTTATTGAAACCGAATCCTTGGGTCCACCAGTGCGACTAGGATGTCCGATAAAATATTACCAATCAGAAGCAGAAAGCTGCTTAAGAGCACGACGCCCATAACGACCGGATAGTCTCGATCGAGAATTGAGGTTAATCCCAGCAGGCCAAAACCATCAATATCGAAGATGGACTCAATCAGGAAAGAGCCGCCGACCAATAGGGTGATATTTTGACCAAACGTGGTTGCAATCGGAATGAGCGAGTTTCGAAGCGCATGCTTTAATACCGACTGCCGAAAAGAGACCCCTTTCGCAATGGCGGTGCGAACATAGTCCGCCGCTAAATTGTCCATTAGGTGGTTCTTTAAAAGCAGTGTGACCAGGGCAAAGCTGCCCACCATGTAACAAATCAGAGGCAGTGCAGAATGCTCGAGTAAGTCGATGATCTGGCCTGTTAAGGTTTTATCTTGAAAGGTAAAGCTGACAAAGCCGCCCATGGGGAGCCATTCCAAGCGAACCGAAAAATACAGCAGGAGCAAAGAGCCGAGGGCATATCCGGGAATGGCATAACCGATAAAAATGAGGATCGATGAGATAGTGTCCACTGCCGTTCGGTGACGGACGGCCTTTAAAACCCCGAGGGGTATACACACCAAATAGGTTAGAACCAGCGTGATGAGTCCGTAATAAATCGAGACAGGAAATCGGGCTTTGATCACATCCCAAACCGGTTCGTTATAGCGATAGGACGAGCCTAAATCGCCGGTAAGCACTTTGCCGGTCCAAATGAGGTAACTCTCAATCACCGGTTTATCGAATCCATAATAGGCTTTGAGTTGCTCGAGCTGCGCCTCGGAGATCGCCATGCCTTGGCCTGCACTTTGCGAAAAGCCGCTGCCGGAGGCGTCCATCATCTGGGACTCCATAATGGCGCGCTCGAGTGGGCCGCCCGGGACCAGTCGCGTAATGGCAAAGACAATAATCGTGACGCCCAAGAGGGTCGGCGGGATTAATAAGAGGCGCTTGAAGAAATATTCTTTCATTTGGAACTTATCGGATGAATAAGATTGCGACGGGCGCTATGTTGACCGGCGACGCCCGCTTCTGCAAGTGGATTGGCTGGATAGTAGTCTACTGGTGATCCTTCATTAACCGGCGCATAAACACGGTGGCCAGTAGCGCGCCGAGCAATTGCATCACAATAAACATCCCCGCGTGATCGGGTTGAATGCCGCTAAAGGTGTTGGTCAGGCTCCGCGCTAAGGTCACCGCCGGGTTTGCAAAGGAGGTTGAGGCGGTAAACCAATAGGCCGCCGTGATGTAAAGCCCCACTGCGGTGGCAACAAAGTCGGGTCTGAATCGACCGGTTGCGATAATGGTCATGACGAGGCCAAAGGTCGCAAGGCCCTCAGAGAACCATTGCGGTGGCCCGGTTCTAGATCGTTCTGAGAATTGGAGTAAATCCAGGTCAAACATAAAGTGCGCCGCCAATACCCCTAGCATCCCGGCAATAATTTGAACGCAGATATAACAGAATGCCTCAAGCTGGGTGATTCTCTTGAGCAGGAGCATTGAGAGGGTTACCGCAGGATTAAAATGGGCGCCGGAGATCGGACCAAGGGCGGTGATCAGAACAACCAAAATGGCGCCGGTTGCCAGCGTGTTGCCGAGCAGGGCAATCGCATCGTTTCCGCCTGCTAAGGATTCCGCCATGACGCCCGAGCCAACCACCGTTGCCAGTAGGAAAAAAGTCCCGATTGCTTCTGCAATTAATGGGTTGCGCACAAATCACTCCTCGGCTCTGAGATGAAATGGTGTTTTGCACGACGACAGCGCCGCGTTGTTGCTAAGTCGCATTGACTTGACGGCTTATTATAAACAACTGAAGAACACCTCGGCGAGCTTTGGTGCCCGGGGTTGGGTTCCTTCAGGCTGCATCTGATTCATAACATAGGCAAAGGCAACCTGAGCTTCTGGGTCTGCAAAAGCTGAGGAGCCCCCCGCGCCATTGTGCCCAAAAGCCAATTGATTCGGCCCGAATCCCGCGTCTGGGTTCAGAATGAAGCCGCCCTGACTGCGCTCAATGAACTGGTTCAAGATGAGATCGGGTTGATTGGACACCGTCCGAATGCAAGCTTGCTGTCGGGTCTCCTCTGCTATGAGCGTTTTGTTCAGGGCGCCTTGGTAGAGCTTGGCGAGACCTTCTGCCGTGGCATGGCCATTTGAGGCCGGGATTTCGGCTTGGCGCCAGGCGCTGGAACAGGCATCTTGATACGGCCGAATGATGGGGTTTTCCTGGGTTCTAATGGCGAGGTCTGAATGGGGGACGGCGCGAGCGGGTTGTCTGACTGGCGCGAGATCAGCGCGCTGGTTGCGCGCACGATTGGGCCCAATTAGATCCGCGCAGCGGCGATGCGCCTTGGGGTCGAGCCCTAAATGAAAATCAGCCCCAGTAAGCGTGCAGAGATGGGTTTGAATATACTCGCCAAGCGTTTGGCCGGTTAGGTTGCGGCAGAGGGCGCCCGCTAAAAAACCCCATGAGATCGAATGATAGCCGGCACCATGGCCTGGCGCCCACGCGGGTTTGGCGCGGGCCAAGCTGGCAACGATGGCGTTCCAGTCATACAGGTCCGCAACCAATAGATCCTGCTCAAAGGCGCATAGTCCGGCTTGATGAGACAACAGTTCGTTAATGGTGATGGCCCCTTTGTCATGGGCTGCAAACGCTGGCCAATATTGGCTGACCGGGTCTTGGTAATTGAACGCGCCGGTGCCTGCAAGGTGCGCCAGGGCTAACGCCACGATCCCTTTGGTGGTTGAGTAAACGTTCACCAGGGTGTCGGGGGTCCAGGGCCGGGTTTGGGCAAGGTCTGCAAAGCCGCCCCACAGATGGACCACTTTTTGATCTTGCACATAAATGCATAGGCTTGCGCCAACCTCGGGCCCATCCCAGAGTGCGGCGAAGGCATCTCGAACGGGCGTGAATTGTGGGTCAGTGTAACCTGTGATCGGGGCAGTCAAATGGGTTCGTTTACCGTTATGATCTAGGTCAAGTTTAAGGTAATCCAATCTAAAAAGGAGGCTTTATGCCACGGCTCGCACAAGTAGGACGGGAAACCCCCGAGCAGGATATCCAGCAGGTCTTTGACGCAGTGTTTGGTGAAGGGGTTGACCCGATCACGCAACCGGGCACGGCGACTGGGACACCTGGGAACTGGTGGACTGTGTTCGCCTTGGTGCCAGCGTGTTTTCGGCATGCGGTGGCAGGCTTTCAATTTTATCGAGGTAAGTCACGTAAGATTAGTGCAAAGCTGCGTGAGTTGGGTCAAGCCCGAGCCGGTTATGCCCGGGGCAGCTTGTTTGTGTTCTCTCAGCACTGTAAAGCCTTACGCGGTGCGGGCTTTTCCGAGTCCCAAATTGCGGCCATTCCAGGCTGGGCATCGAGTGACTGTTTCTCGCCCTTGGAGCGGGCCGTGTTGGCTTATACTGATGATTTAGTGCTGTCCGGTGGTCGGGTGCCGGACACAACCTTTGCCGCACTAAAAGCCGAATTGAGTGACGAGGCAATTCTTGAGCTGACCTACATCACGTGTACCTACGAGATGCATGCCACGATGTGTCGTGCGCTACGACTCGAATATGATGACGTTGATGAGCGCTTGGTTGAAGTGCCCTTGCCGGATGGGCCCTCACGTAACATTGACTTCATGCAGGCGGTGGATCGCGGAACGTCTGACTAGGGAGTTCGATCGCCCTGAAATCTTGTGGGTGGGCCAGCTTGATCTCGTGAACGGCCTTTAAACGCGCTAAGAAACTGTCAGGTAAGGGCGCAAGCGCCGCCGACTCAATTAAATGGACAAGGTAAGCAAGCTGGTCCGCGCCCAAACGGTGAAAGTGTCTGGGCTCACCGGGTTTGGCAAGATGCTGTGCAACTTCCGCGTCGCTGAGCGCGATCAATTGCGGCGCGTCAGGCAATTGGAGCTGGCCTGTTAAGACGGCGTTTAGCCATTGGCTCTGAATCAAAAACAACGGGAAGGGGATCACCAAATAGGGCAGGCCGATGAAGGCCAGTGTTGGCCGTTTGGCCAGCAGGATGTGCTGATGAAGACCGTGAACGAGATTGTCGTCGATCGTGATTAACGCCTCGTCCAGAAAGGGGAACTGGTATTGATACCCCGTGCAGAGCAGCACCTGATCGACGCCGGTCAGGCGTTCTCCGTCGGCGAGTTCAATAGCGTCTCGGTTGAGTTTGGTTGGATCGGCATGAATTGAAACATTGCTTTTATCCTGCACCAAGGCATCCATTCCTAGGTCATGACCACACCAATAAACCTGCTTGGCCGTTGTGCTAATTTCTCGAACGAGATCCATGCCAGAGGCCTTGCTGCCCCACACCAAAACCTGTTGATCTCGGAATGGATCGGGATTGATGTAGTCCTTTGCATGTAAGACGCTCAATCCAGATTCTGTCGAGCCCTCGATAAGGGGTCGGTTGGGCTGGGTATAGTGACCATTGCAGACGACCACGGCATCGAAAATTTGTGCGGGCCTGTCTGCGAGTTCGATGAGCCATTGGGTGTCGTTGATTGGCGAAACCCGCGTGACTTCGGCATTGAACTGAATTTTGGGTATGAGCTGATGATGGCCTGCGTAGGCCTGAAGATAAGCCGCGACGGCGGCGGGTCCAGGATAGTCGCCCTCATGCTCGGGAATGAGCTGGCGCTGAAATGGAAAATCCAAAAAGGCCATTAAGCCTGCCGGTAGGTTGCTGCGCAGGCTGGGATACAGTGCTGTGTGCTTGAAGTTGTCATTGGTGCGCCATAGGCCGCCGACAACTGAGTGCTGTTCAAAGAGGGTAACGGACTGGGTGCGCTGCAAAACCGAAGCCGCGGCAAGACCCGCGGCGCCGGCGCCAATGATGGCAATGTTCCTATTCGTGCGCGTTTGATGTGTCATTCCGTGAAGCTTAACAAGGAGATGCGCCCACTGACATGGCATAATGGAGCGCTGAAAAAGGAATTGTTTTGGAAACGAGCCATACCGCATCCCTCATCGCTGTCGAATCCTTGTCGGCCTCAACCCGTCTGTTTCGATTTGAAACCGGCGGCGAGCACCTGCCGTTTATTGCGGGTCAGTTTTACCGATTCACCTTTACCGATGCCACGGGTCCATTCGAGCGCAGTTACAGCTTCAGTCAGTTCGATCCAAAGTTGCCAATGAGTCAATTCGAATTGGTCATTTCGGCAGTTGCCGGGGGCCGAGCAACCGATCTGTTGTTCAACGCAGCGTTAGGTCTCACGGTTCAGCTGAAGGGCCCGTTTGGCCGTTTGATTCTGCCGGCGGACGACAAGCGCTGCTTGGTGTTGGTTGCAACGAGCGTAGGGGTTGCTCCTTTTTTACCGATGTTGCAAAGCCTTGAGGCGGGTGAACATCAGCGATTTGATTCGGTGCATCTTTTGTTTGGTGTCCGAGACCCAACGGAAGTGCTTTTTCAAGAAGCCTTATTGCGGCTTCGCTCGGATGCGTCTTGGTTCAAATTAACGGTCCACTGCTCTCGCTCGCAAGACGCTTCCATGGATTGGCAGCATCCGGGCTATGTGACAAGTGGGCTCGCTCAGCTTGCGCTTGATCCGAAATCAGATCATGTCTTGGTTTGCGGTAATCCCAAAATGGTCGATGATGTTTATGCGTTGCTTCGAGCGCAGCACTTTGGTCCGCGGTCTGTCATTCGGGAAAAGTATGTTTTTGCCGTACAAGAAAAAGCCGTTCAAGGCCCGGCGCGCTCGAGTGCGGATGAGGCGTTGCTGCAGCAGAAGATGAAAGCCTATGGTGCAACGCCTGCGACTGACCCCAAACCGCTTAAGCCGGTTTGAAACACCAGTGCCATGGCTCATAGATAAAGCCCCAAGGGTTATCTCGGGGATAGCTCAGGGAAAAGCCGAATTGGTGCGCTGAGTGCGATAGCCAGGCAAACCCATCGCTGAGCTCAAAGTCCTCAGTCAATTCAGGGTAGTCTGTGGTCACAATGTCCAGGGCGCGGCCCGTGTGGTGTTCACTGTAGCCCGGCAGCGCCACAACTTGGAGAATTTGATTTGGCGGGTCACCGCGATCGAGTTTTCGCGCGATCAGCTGGCGCTGATAGTCTATGGATCGGAAGGCCGATAACACCTCGAGATGAATGCCGTCTTGCTGGGCGGCGCGGCGCATGTCCGCCCAATGCTTAACGGTGGCCGATGTCGCGTGCAGAACGCGACCCGCTTTTGTCTCGCCAAGCACCGCGAGTTGATGGGGCGGCGCCTCGACTTGTTTCGGCGCTGGATACCGAGCCAGATCCCCAGGCGTTATAAACAGGCGCTCTAACAAATCCTCTTGGACCCGGGCATTGCCCATGATGCCCCCTTAATGAAGAGCTCTATTGGACAAAGGCATCTAAATGAATGTCCGTGTGGCCAAAGGTCGCATCGATCATCATCAGGCGTTTGAAATAGTGGGCAATGGCCAGATCTTCTGTCATCCCCATACCACCGTGGAGCTGAACGGCATTTTGACCGACAAAGCGTGAGGTTTTGCCGATCAGAAACTTCAGAGCATGGATGTGGCGTTGTGCGTCGCCGGAGTTCTGATTCAGGAGCATGGTCGCTTTCATGCACAGCGACTTTGCCAGGTTGTATTCTATGAACATCTCGGTGAGCCGGTGTTTTACGACTTGAAACTCGGATAGGGGATGATCGAACTGCACCCGTTGTTTGGTGTAATCGATGGTGCTTTGATACAAAACGGCCATGGCGCCAACGGCTTCGGCTGAAATTGCCAGAATGCCGCGATTGATAACCGTGTTTAAAGTTTGCGAGGCCGCGCCCTCTGCGCCCACAAGGGCGGATGCCGGGACTCGGACGTTTTCGAGTAGCACCTCGGAGGCCCTCAGCCCATCGACAGTTGGATAGTCTTTTCGCAAGAGACCTTCGCTATCGCCGGGCACTAAAAACAACGAGATGCCGCGTGGGTCTGTGGCTTGACCCTCGGTTCTGGCAGAGACGAGAATGACGTCTGCGGAGGCCGCATTCAGCACGACCGATTTTGTGCCATTGAGTTGATAGTGATCCCCAGTTTTGAGGGCGGTTGTTGCGACAAAGTTGAAATTGGTGGGCTCATCGGCCTCGATATAGGCGAGGCAGCCGGTTAAATCCCCAGCGCCCAACGCGGGCAAATAGTGATGCTTGTGTTCGTCGCTACCCGCAAGTTCTAAGGCCCCTGCAAACAGTACGAGGCTCGAAAGCGTTGGCTCGAGAACCAGGCCTTTGCCAAATTCTTCAAACATAATCATGGTGTCGACCAAATCACCCCCGAGCCCGCCATAGGCTTCGGGGATGGACATTCCGAGCCAGCCTAACTCAGCAAATGTTTGCCAGTGCTGCGTGCTGTAGCCCAAGTCTGAGGCAACCAAGTTTTTGCGTGTCGTTAGATCGTACTCGGTGGCAATAAAGCGTTGGATGCTCTCAGCGAGCATGTCTTGTTCGGTGGTGTAGGCAAGATCCATGATTAATCCTTAACTCAATCCCAATACATTTTTTGCAATGACGTCTTTTTGGACTTCGCTGGCGCCACCGTAGATCGTGGTCGCGCGGCCGCCGAGGTAAGATTGGGTGGCGCCATGAGCGAATTCGGGTCCGAAGGCCTCTGCGCCCCAGGGCGCTGCAAAGACCCCTGCCGCTTCCAGGTTTAACTCGGTGATGCGTTGCTGAATTTCTGTGCCTTTGAGTTTCAAGATGGCGGACTCAGGTCCTGGGTCGCCGCCAGCGGCAACCCGCGCAAGGGTCCGCATCTCGGTAAACTCCAGCGCCAGCAGCTCTGCTTCTAAAACACCGACTTTATTTTTAAAGCTGGAAAGGTCGAGCAATGTGCCCGCGCCAACGCGGACTTTTTGCGCATTTCGCTTCGCCTTTTCGAGGCCCATCACGGAGTTTTGAATGCCCGCGAGCCCTGAGCGTTCATGTGCCAACAAGCCCTTGGCATAGGTCCAGCCTTTGCCTTCTTCGCCAACTCGGTTTTCGACCGGAACTTTGACGTCGGTAAAATAGACTTCGTTGACCGAATGGCTGCCGCCCAAGGTGATAATCGGCCGAACTTCAACGCCAGGATCATCCATGGGAATCAATAAGAACGTGATGCCCTCTTGCTTGGCGCCATCACTGCTGGTGCGGGTCAGGCAAAATATCCAATGCGCGATTTGGGCAAGGGTGGTCCAAATTTTTTGGCCGTTAACCAGATAATGACTGCCATCGGCACTCAGTTCAGCTTTGGTCTTAAGGTTTGCAAGATCAGACCCAGCCCCGGGTTCTGAATAGCCCTGACACCAATTGACGCTGCCATCCCGGATGCCCGGCAAAAACCGGTCCTGTTGGGCTTTGGTGCCATAGTTCATGAGAATCGGCGCGAGCATGCCCACACCGAAAGGCAGTTGCGGTGGCGTCGGCTGCTTGCCCATTTCCAAGTCGAAAATATAACGTTGGGTCGGCGTAAAATTGGGGCCGCCAAAATCCTTGGGCCACTTCGGGATATCCCAACCGCCTTGATCCGCCAAGGCCTTGAACCAGTCGCCACGTTGGGTCCACATCGCCATGCCTTGCGGTACATGTTGATCAATAAAAACTCTTACTTTTTTTTGGAAGGCTAGATCTTCTGGGCTAAACGAAATGTCGATGGGAGGCTCCTTCTGAACGGGATGTCTAAGGGTTCGATAATCTCGAATGTCTATTGTGAAGGATCGTTTATCACCCAACAAGGTCGTCGACTGACCTTTTTGACTTGCCGGCAGAAAAATTGACCGTCATCGGTGGATTGGAATTCGCCAACGCGCAACCGAAAAATCGATTGTTGACCGGGCTCCGCGTAGTGGCTCACGGTAAACGGCACATTAAGGGTTAAATTGGGGAGCTCATCTTGAATGAGTGCCCAAAGATCAATGGCCGCATCTTTGGTCTTCATGGCGCCGAGTTGAACGCGTACAACGGGCAGCTGATGGTTTTTTCGAAGGGGGACTTCGGTCGTTTTAAAGGTGGGGGGTAATTGGAAGTTCCAAACTCGGCTGATGGTTTTGACGCGGTCTGTGAGCGCGTCATCGACCGCGTCATCGACCGGGGCTGCAATCACCGCCTCGGGAGATTGCTGGGTGAGCAGATCGATTGCCTTGGCATAGCCTTGTTCCGCAGATTGATTAAACCAATACTGGGCGCGTTGTGCATCGGCTGCAACGCCCTCGCCGAGGTTGAGCATCCGCGCAACCTGAAATTGCGCCGGCGGATGGCCTGCTTGCGCGGCCGCGAGATACCAATTAAAAGCGTCGGTTAAGTCAACTGGGACGCCTTCTCCAAATCGAGACATCATGCCCAAGATGGCCATGGATCGTTGGTCGCCTGCATTCGCGCGTTGTAAAAATGCGGCGCGGGCGGTCACAAAATCATTTGCTCGATAGGCATCTGCTGCGGCGTCGAAGTCGGGCGCTGCCGCGCTAAGGGCCCCGACCAGCCAAAACATCCCAAGGATGAGCACGGACGAGGCGCCTAGGCTTCGTCCCATGATGTTAGAGATACTGACGCTGTAGTGATTCAAGGATTCGGAAAAATTCATCTCGCGTTTCGTGAAGGATATCGGCTACCGGTTTAATGCTTTCAATTCGGCCCGCGACCTGGCCCGAAAGTGGGATTGCCGCCTCCATGTCGCCGCCAAAATAGAGCGCTTGCGCATCGCCGAATTCGGGCATGATGTTGTCAGCCGCATTGGCTTCAAGGCGCGATGTTCGCTCGGTTCTAAGGGCTCTAAGGGCTGGTGAGTGGAATTTGTTGAGGAAGACTGTGCCAGTTTCGGGTGCATCGACAATCGCTTGCTTCCAGTTTTGATGTACGGGGGACTCTAGCGCTGAAACCATACGGGTACCCATTTGGATGCCTTCCGCGCCCAAGGCAAACGCCGCCGCCATGGTGCCGCCATCGACCATGCCTCCGGCTGCAATGATGGGCACGTCAACCTTTGACCGCACAAGCGGTAACAGCACCATTGAGGCAACTTCATTAGGGCTTTTGAAGCCGCCGCCCTCACCGCCTTCAACGATCAAGCCATCAACCCCTGCCGCCACAGCTTTCAGCGCCGCAGTGAGGGTTGGCACGACGTGAAAGACCGTCAATCCCGCACGCTTGAGCTGATCGGTATAACGCGTTGGACTGCCCGCCGAGGTCGTTACAAACGTGACGCCTTGGTCAATCACGAACTGCGCGATATCGGGGTCTTTAACAAAGGCCTGAGCGATATTCACCCCAAATGGTTTCTGGGTCAGCAACTTCATTTTTTTAATTTCTGCTTTAACGGCGTCCAATTCGCCTGAACTCGTTTCAATGATGCCAAGGCCGCCGGCATTGGAGACGGCGGAAGCGAGCGCGGAGCGCGCAATCCAGCCCATGGGCGCTTGTACGATCGGGTATTCAACGCCCAGCATTTGGGTGACGCGGTTATCAAATTTCATAGTGTCTCCAAGGCCGGTTGTTCATAGATTTCATACGTGTAGTGATGGTTGCTTTCGAAATGCTCGCGATGGGTGAGCTTAAAAGCGGGGGTTGGAAAGTCTGGGAAAAAGACATTGCCAGCAACCTCAAGATCGATGGTTGTGAGGTGTACTTGGCGGGCATTGGCGAGCGTTGCGGCATAAAGCTCGCCACCCCCGATCACGAAAATGGGCCGCTCGGTTTCCTGTGCGTCTTGTAAGGCCGACTCAATACTGTGAAAAACGCGGCAACCGGGCTGGGCGTACTGCGTCTGCCGCGTCACGATGAGGGTTAACCGACCCGGTAAGGGGCGGCCAATCGATTCGAAGGTGCGGCGTCCCATGATCAGACACCCATTCATTGTAATTTTCTTGAAGAGTGCTTGTTCACCCTTTACCGTCCAAGGGATATCGGCATCGCGTCCAATAACCTGGTTGCGACTCTGGGCGGCAACAATGGCGTAACGAGGGGTCACATTCGCTCCACAGTATCGATACCAAGCAAGTCCAGTCCGGTCTTGAGGGTGCGGGCTGTGATATCACACAATCTTAACCGGCTCATTTGATGCGTCTTAGTCTCGGTTAAAATGGGGCAGTGCTCGTAAAAGCTCATAAATAGACCCGCAAGTTCATACAGGTAATTGCACAAAATATTGGCTTGATAATCCTCTAGATAGTTTGCAATCGCTTCGTTGAACTGCAGGGTTTTTATCGCCAGCGCCAGTTCTTGTGGTGCGGTCAGCAGAATCGGGGTTGCTGGATCTAAGCGCTCAATGCCGGCCCGCCGAAAGAGGCTTCGAATCCTGGTGTAGGCATACTGAAGATAAGGCGCTGTATTGCCCTCAAAAGAGAGCATCGTGGCCCAATCAAACATGTAATCGGTGGTTCTATTTTTTTGCAGCTCAGCATATTTGATCGCACCGATACCGATCACTTTTGCGATCGCCTCGTGTTCGATGGGCGTAAGATCCTGGCTTCTTTGTTGCAATAGATCTCGCGCTCGATCGATGGCCTCGTTCAGGACATCGATTAATTTAACATCCGCGCCATCGCGGGTCTTAAAGGGCGTGCCGTCGGCTTTTAAAACCAGGCCAAAGGCTAGGTGTTTGGTGGTGAGTGTCTCAGGGATAAATGACGCGGCACGTGCGACCGCAATCACTTGTCTAAGATGCAACTGTTGAGATGCGCCAACCACGTATAGCACCTCGTCGGCTTTGAGTTCGTGATGTCGATACCGCAGCGCTGCTAAATCCGTTGCAAGATACGGAAAGCCGCCGTCAGACTTCTGGACCATCGCCGGTAACGGACGATCCTGCTTGCCCTTAAATTCGTCAAGAAAAACGCAGAGCGCGCCTTCAGATTTCTCGAGCAAGCCTTTTTCAGTTAGGTCGGAGACCAAGGGAAGAAGGTCACTGTTATAACGGCTCTCCGGCATGGCATCTTGCTGGGTCAAGGTGATGTTGAGCTTGTCGTAAACGTTTTGACCATGGTCCATCGAGGTTTGGATGAAGACTTCCCAAAGCTTTTTCAGCGCGGGATCGCCAGATTGCAGTCGGACCACGTAGCCCCGTGCTTTCTCTGCAAAACCGGTATCGTTTTTAAATTTTTGACTGGCCCTTTGATAAAATTTTTCAAGGTCAGCAAGTTCAGCAGTTTGGGCGGTTTCGTTGTTGGAAGACTCATCGAGGTAGGCCAGTAGACTGCCAAATTGAGCGCCCCAATCACCGACATGATTCGCCCGTATTGCTGTTTGTCCTATGTGTTCCAAGACGCGCACAACGGTGTCACCAATCACGGTCGACCGGAGGTGCCCGATGTGCATCTCTTTCGCGAGATTGGGTGAACTGTAATCGACCACGACCCGCCTTGGGGCCGTGTTATCGGGTTTTTCTGCCGGATCACCATTTGAAATGAGTTGGGAGACGAAGGCGGGGGTGAGGGTGATGTTGATGAACCCGGGACCCGCAATCTCTAGGGTGTAGTGGTCCTGTGCTGGCAGGTGTTTGACGATAAGATCCGCGAGCGCCCGAGGATTGGTTTGCATTCGCTTAGCAGCGCCCATGACCCCATTGGCCTGATAGTGACCAAACTCTGGTCGCTGAGACTGCCGGATTACGGGGTTTGGATCTTCAACGCCGGCGGCCAACATTGCTTGATGAAACGTTTGGGTAAGAAGGTGCTTAATATCCATGGTGCGCCTGAATTGAGGATCAAGGCATTATAGCACCAGCGGTGAGAAAACCGTCTGGTTGGTCTTAATCATGACTGAGCCCACGGCTCTGACGGCTCGTTCACCCTTTTGGTTAAGGGTATTGATGCTGAAACCGATTGTTGAATTGCGGTTTTGACCTGCGCAAGCGAAAAAGGCTTGGTTAAGGTTGTCCAGGGCTTGTCTGAAAGGAACTGCCGATGCGGTTCACTTGCGGTGAACGCAGAGAGGATTAAAACGGCCTGACGCGGGTTGGTTTGATAGAGTCGTTGTAGAAATCGGTGCCCTGACAGAACGGGCAACACGAGTTCCGAGAGGATCAGGTCAAGATAGACCGCTTGCTTGAGGTAAAGGTCGAGTCCGGCTTGGCCGTCGGCGGCTGAGAACACTTTGAAGTTCAGTGATGTCAGCGTCAGGGTTAAAAATGCCCGGATTTGCTCATCCGCCTCGACCACCAGCGCGGTGCGCTGTTTAACGGGCAGGCTCGCGCTCGCGGTTGATAATCGCGTCTGGAAATTGATTTTCTCAGTCTTGGGCAACCAAAGACGTGCGCGCGTGCCGCGTCCCGGGCCTGGTCCGAGCTGTAAATATCCGCCCTGCCGCATGATCATCTGGCGAATGCTGCTGAGTCCAATCCCATGACCGCCTCGACGACCTTTGGTGGTAAAGCCCGGCTTAAAAAGATGTGCTTGCAGTTCGCTGGGAATGCCGGCGCCGTTGTCGGTTAGTTCGATGAGATGACCGACTTGAAGGGAATCGGTTGCAGGGTCTGTCCAGGGGTTATCCGGCAGAACGCGTAACGTGAGTTGGCCATCGGTGGGCATGGCATCGCGGGCATTGATGACCAAGTTGAGTAAAATATTTTTCAAAGTTGTTGGGTCGATCAAGACGCTTAAGGGTGCTTGGGTGGGGCCCATATCAAGAACGAGTGTCATTTCAGGACCCAGCACAACCTCAATGGACGGTTTCAGTTCTTGGATTAATGTGCTGAGTTCGCTTTGCTTATTATGGGTCTCACTGGGAATGTCTGATTGAAGGAGCGTTTTGGTGAGTGCGCCCGCATCATTGACGGCTGTTTGCAGCTGTTGGAACGGGGCGGGCAGTGGGCGCACTGAGCTTTTGATAATTTGTTCTGACGCAAGCTGGATGAGGGTTAATAAATTACCGAGGTCATGGGCAATGCCCCGCGTCATCTCACCGATTAATGCCGGTGTGCGCAGAAGCTTCAGTTGCTGGTGGGCTTGATCGATAACGCGTTGGCGCGCCCGAACCGCGCTTTGGTCATCAAAGATAAAAACCTTTTGAGTGCTGATCTCACCGGCAACACTCACTGCGGAGACCTGGATGGGTATTTTTTCACCATCAATGGATAAAAACCAGGCGGCCACACCGGTCATTGGGTGAGCGCCTTGTTGATCTTGATAAAACATGCGGAGTTGATTGTCGCTGAGAGCGCTCGGAACGAACTCGGCAAGGTCGGCGCCTAAACAATTCGGCTGTTGAGTGCCGGTTAAGTGCAGAAAAGCGCGATTGTGCCACTTAATAATCCCGCGAGCGTCGGTTAGGCAGGCGGCTTCAGTGGAGAGCGTTTGGAGCACCTCGCTGAGCGCGGTGGTCGGTATCAACGCTGAGGGTTTTGGAATGTCTCGGGCTTGGACCAAAGCGGCCTGAACGCGATTGTGCGGTCCGCGTGCAAGCAAGAGGTGTTTCTTGTGTCCAAGGGCTTGATTCAACGGCCTAAGCGTTATGAAGGTCTGGTCTAGGGCGCCGGCTCTGATCTTCTGCAATGCGGTTTCACAATCAGATCGGCTTGAGTCAGTCAGGCGCGCCGTGAATTGATCAAAATAGGTGATGCCGAGGCTAGATCGGATTGACGCGAGGGTTTTGACATCTTTGGCGTGCAATTGATTGTCCGCATCAATTTCGAATTGATCGGATTCAATGGTGGTGAGCAATTGCTCGAGACTCATTTGGGTCTGTTTGAGGGTTGTTTGAAGTGCGCGCTGGGTCTGAGCTGAATCGGCCACTTTCTTGCGGAGCAAGGATTCAGCGCGGCGCTGGCGTTGCAAGGCGACGCGCAGGGCTGTTAAGGGTCTTGCATTCAGGCGCTTGAGCCAGCGATTGAAGCTTGCCCCCAGGCGGGCTTCGACGCGACAGTTCAGCTCGAAGCCATTCGATAGGAGCCTGCTACTAAGGCGGAACCTGTCCAGTGCAACGCCCTGAGCGAAGCCGGTCAGTTCGGCCATGAGTAATTCGGAAAATGCAGTGTTGGGTGCGGAGTCTGAATCAGCCTCAACTCGGACAATCAAGGCGTCGCGAGTCCGATAATGAGTGGTAACCTTTACTGGCATGTCTTGGAATAAGTGGCCCGCGTCGCCGATGAGTTCGATCAAAAGATCGAATGGGGTCGCCATTGAACGGCCCAGAACAAGCCAATGATGGTTTTCGGGTCGCTGCCAATATTGGGCTGCGGCGTCCTGGAATTCGGTTTCAGGCAGGATCTGCAGACAATTGACGACCACGCGCTGAAAGTCGGTCCAAGGCAAGGTCGCAAGCGGTTCGGCTAAGGCCTCGTCATTGGCTAGGCCGCGCGTGAGCAGGTTTGGCGCAATGCGCTTTGCTTGGCAGTAGTCCAGCAAGTAGCGAAGTCGATGAACGGGGGGGCCATCTAGATAAAATTCGGTCATGTGGGTCTTGTTTGGTTTTTATTATTATTTTTATACCACCACCCGATAATACCTAGGAATTACTCGGCTGCAAGGGAGGCGGATTGGACGATCAAACGGCAGTCGCTCAGAACCTCGGGAAAGCTGGTTGTGACCGACTCTGAGGCGTGGGCGCTGAGTGTGTAGTGGCCCCGTTTGACGCGTTCAAACCAGCCATAGTGATTGTCTCTTAAGATTTGCCCTGCTCGAGTGGCGCAGCCTTTTGCCACGAGTTCTTTTGGTTGGGCTATCTCAAGATGTTCTAAAAAGGCGACGATGAGCAAGGCATCCTCTCGATAAACCGTTAGAATTTTTTTTGAAGCAGTCCCGCCCAAATTATCGCTTTGGCCGCGTCCGGAAAATTCTTTAGTGAGCGCAAGCGCCTTTCGGCGTGATCGACGGTGTGGGGTTTTAGTCGGTGGCTGCGCCTGAATGATGCGTGGGCCAATGCTTGAGGTCTGAACAAGCAATAACCCGATGCCGAGGTTTTGGAGCAGTTTTTGGAAGGCTTTGAGGGCCTTCCTTTTTTTGGTTGGCGCGGGCAATGCGATATAAACCTCGTCCGTGAGTTGCAAACGATCGGTTGCTTGATACAGTAACTTTAAAGACGGCTTAAGTTTGAGCTCGACCACCACTAAGTCATCGCCTTTTTGCGCAACTAAATCACAATGCAGGACCTCCCCTCGGACCAGGAATCCCTGATCCTCAAACCAGGTTTTTAACGGGCCGTATAGGTCCGTTTCAAGCATGACTGATTTGATCGAGCAAGGCGTTTTTCAAAACATCAATGCCACCATTGCTCATGATCACAATATGCGCGTTGCTGCGCTCAAGCCCCAGTTGCTGACCAACCGCTTGGGCAAGCACGAAGGGGTCGTCAAAAACACTGTGCCCCTGTGGGCTGACGGCTTTGTCGAGATCGAAGGCCAAGCGTTCTGGTTTCAACCAAAAGACCCGGTCAGCGTGGACGCAAGCCGGCGCCAATTGATCTTGATGGATGCCGAGGCGCATGGTGTGCGACCGGGGCTCAAGTATTGCGTAAAGCGGCGCTTGCCCAATTTTTTGCCGGAGTCCCGCCAACGTGCTTTTGATCGCGGTTGGGTGATGGGCGAAATCGTCATAGAGGATGGCTTTGGGGGAGACATGCACAATCTCCATGCGCCGTTTCACACCGGTGAAATCGGCCAGAGACTCGATACCTTGCTCCGGTGGAACGCCCACATGTCGAGCGGCTGCAAGGGCTGCTAAGGCGTTCGACAAGTTGTGAACGCCAGTAAGGCCCCAATTCAGCGTGCCCAAGCGTGCGCCCGCTAAGGAAATTAGTTGCGAGGGTTGATGCATCGAAAGGCCGCCTGGTGGCTGCGGGTCCTGATCACTGATCACACCAAAGCGCAACTGCTCGGACCAGACACCCCGCTTGAGCAGCGTTTCGATATTGTTATCTTGGCTGTTGCTAATAATGAGTCCGCTGGCCGGCACCCGTCTAATCAGTTGATGGAACTGATCTTCAATGGCCGTAAGGTCTGCAAAGATGTCGGCGTGATCAAATTCAAGGTTGTTGAGGACCAGGGTTCTTGGATGGTAGTGCAAAAATTTTGATTGGCGATCAAAAAAAGACGTGTCGTACTCATCGGCTTCGATCACAAAGAATGGGCTTTCGGTGAGGCGTGCGGACCGCTCGAAATTAGTCGGGATACCTCCGATAAGATAGCCTGGGTTGAGTCCAGCACATTCGAGAATCCAAGTAATCATGCTGGCGGTGGTGGTTTTACCATGGGTCCCGGACACCGCGATGACCCACTTGTCTTTGAGAATGAAACGGCCAAGGAATTCGGCGCCTGAGCAAAATTCCGTGCCGCTTGATAGCAGTGCCTCTACCGCGGGGTTCCCTCGGCCTAAGCCCGCATTGCCTAATACCACTAAATCGGCAGCCCCTGGAATGCTGTCGCGACGATAAGGGGATTGCAAGGCAATCCCCTCCTGGTGCAGTTGATCGCTCATAGGCGGATAAACGCCATCGTCGCTGCCGGTGATCGTGTGACCTTGCGCTTTCGCTAAGAGGGCGATGCTGCCCATTAACGTGCCACAAATTCCGAGGATATGAATGTGCATACTTAGGCGCCTGGAAATAAAGAATAGCTGGACAGAACACCAAGTAGTTCAATCATGAAGGCAATCAGGGCGCCTTGCACGATGCTGATTTGAGCTGACTTGGATAACACATAACCGCAGACGGTGAGCCACCAACCTAGCCAAACCCAAGTCAAGCTATCGGCCAAGGTCCGCATAATGCCGGGCTCGGCAGAAAGTAATGTGAGATTAATAGGTAACAAAATACAGGTGAGCAGGGCGCTGACGCCCAAGAGATTGCCAATGACACTGGGCAGTCGGGCGGCAACCCCTTTAAACCACATCAGCATGAAAATAAAAACCACTTGGATTGTCAGTCCAACCATGATCATTGCAAAGGTTGTGAGCAGGCCCCGGTTTGGATAGCTCAACAAGCCAGCAACCGTGATGACGCTAAGATAGACACCGGTTACCACCAGAAGGACCGAGTGCTGATTCGGGAGTTCAGAGGGATGCCGTTTGAAAAGGCAAAGTTGCCAGAAATAATTGAAGATCGGCTGCAAGTTGGCTCAATCCATGATGAAGCTTTAAAAGACGAGTGTGCCAGTAAATTTAAAAAAATGATAATCAGGTACGGTTTGGCATCAGCGCTCGATTCCCCGGTAGCCTGTGTCGATCGCCCAAACCGCTTTTAATTTCAGGGCGACCATGAGCGTTGTCAGCGCAAGGATACAGCCGCTGGTTATGAGGCCTGTTTGAACACCATAATGCTCTGCGATGTAGCCAATGGGTAGAATGCCGATCGGCATTAAGCCGTGTGACATAAGATCGATACTCATGATCCTGCCGCGCATGTGCTGATCGACTTGAAGTTGAACAAGGCTTCGGTTCATTGACATGTTGATCGCAGAGACGAAACCCATGCAACAAATGATGAGGAATGCCGTGGTGAAGGTGCTTGAGGCGCCGAAGCAGGCAACCGAGACCCCCCAAAGGACGTTCGTTAAGATGAGCCAATAGCCCTTGTGCCGGAGCCCGCTGAGTTTCGCCAGTAGCAAGGAGCCAACAATCGCGCCAAGACCCATGCCCGTCATGAGCAGGCCTAGCGTGTCTGGGCCTGCCAATAAAACGTCGGTATTAAAAGCGGGTAGGAGGGTGTTAATACTGAGGCCAAACAGAAAGGGCAAAATGGACAACAGGATTAAGCCGCCAACGATGGGGGACCGCACCACATAACGCAGACCCTCAAGGGTGTCTTGAAAGGGACTTTTACGTGGGGCATCGGTCGGATTGCCAGCATGTTTGATGAGCAAAACCGACGCGCCAGAAAAGAAATACAGTATCGAAATGACGACATAGACCCAGCCAACGCCGTACGTTGAGGTGGTGTCGCCATCGGCCAGTTGGGCAATCATGAACCCGGCCAGTGCAGGGCCTAAAATTCTCGAAAGATTCCAGGCAGCGGTATTAAAGGCCATGGCGTTGAAGATCCGTTGTTCACCGACAATTTCAGGAATCAAAGCGGTGCGAGCTGGAATAGAGAGGGCCATGATGGTGCCGTTTAGGAAGCCGATTGCAACAAAATGCCAAAAGGTGACCTCGCCTGAGAAAATAACGATGGTTAAGTAAAGCGTTGCAACCCCGTTGATGATCGGGGACCAGCCAATGAGCGGTTTTTTTCGAACGCGATCTGCGAGCACGCCGCCGACGAGCGCAAAAAAAACTTGCGGCAACATAAAGGCCAGCGTGACCCAGGTTAATTGGATGGCAGAGGAGGTCATCTCATAGACCAGCCAGCCTTGGGCGACCTGCTGCATGTTCATTGCAAATGCGGAGCCCAACATCCCGAGCCAAAGATAGAGGTAGTCGCGCACGCCCAGGGCCGCAAATAGACGTTTGTCAGGCTCGGTTTGCGGCAGGGTGGTTGCGTCGTTCAAGGGTTGGCGCAGTGCGCAATCACCGCTTTTGCTGCGGGCGGTGTTGCCTGCTTGGGCGGAGGACAGGGCTCAATAAGCTCGAGTCCCGCCTCGGACCAGTGAATGCGCTTAAAACTTGCAGGATCACGCCGCTTAATCGGGTAATCCTAGTACGCGTTTGCCGATGATGTTCATTTGAACCTCATTGGTCCCGCCGTAAATGGTGACAGCGCGCGCGTTGAGCCAGCCTCGCGTTGTCTCGATTTCCTTGTCTTCAAAGCCTTCGCCTTCCCAGCCCAACCCTTGTGCGCCCATAAGTTCTGATTTCAAAGCGGCGCCATCGCGCGCAAGGGTTGATCCAACCAGTTTAAAGATCGAGGTCGTCGCGCCTGGGGTTTGACCGCTCTGATTTTCTTGAACGACCCGTGAGGTGGTGAGTTGGAAAGCCCGTTCGGTCATGCTGTGTTTGAGGATTTTTTCGCGGTAATCAGCGTCGCCAATCTTGCCGTCATGATCACCGATGTAGCGCTTTGCAATGTCTGCAAGGGGATTGGTTTTGACCGCTTTTTTCTTATTCGCGGCCCCGGATAAGCCGCCAATCCCGGATCGCTCAAATTGCAGCAGACGCTTGCCGATGGTCCAGCCCTTGTTGAGCTCGCCGACGAGATCAGCGCGATGCGCCATGGCATTATCCAAAAAAGTTTCACAAAACGGCGACGAGCCAGAGATTAATCCAATCGGCTTCACGGTAACGCCGGCCTGATGCATATCTAGCAGGACGAAGCTGATGCCTTCGTGCTTGGCCGCGCTCGGATCTGTCCGAACCAGCGCAAACATCCAGTCTGCATACTGAGCGCCTGAGGTCCAAATCTTTTGGCCATTGATTATGAATTGATCGCCCTCTATCACGGCTCGCGCCTGCAGAGCGGCCAAGTCCGAGCCCGCGCCGGGCTCGCTGTAACCTTGGCACCAGCGAATAGTGCCGTCGGTGATACTGGGGAGGTGTCTGAGCTTTTGTTCTTCAGTGCCGTACTCTAAAAGGGTGGGGCCGATCATGGTGAGGCCCATGCCGCTGGAGGCGGCGGTTGCCTTAATGCGGCCCATTTCTTGGGACAAGACAATGGCTTCCTCTCGGCTGAGACCACCACCGCCATAGGCAGTCGGCCACATCGGGGCAATCCAACCCTTGCCGGCCATCCGCTCGCGCCAGACTTCAGCGGCCTCGGTACTATAAATGAGGTGCGCATCTTCCCAATGGAACGACAGGTTCCGCATTGCCTGAGGGCAATTTTCTTCTAGCCATGTTCTGGTTTCGGTTCGGAAAGTGGTTAGGTCCGTCATGGTTGCGCTCCTTCTTCTGAGGCCGAGGGGATGAAGGGTTTGATTCTCCTCCGTCGCGTTAAATTGTCCAGTCATTCTGGGCATTATAGACCAGTGCTATAATCTTATATTCGTTGGCTCGCTTTAATGAATTCAAAGGCCCGTTTCGTGCCCGTTTGACGTATGACTGCCATAGATGCCGCGCTGGCGGCAAACAAGCGGCGCCATGCCCTAGAAGGGTGTGGGGGTCGAGGGGCAGCAAGGTAATGAAGCGCTAGGAGAACAGGATGTCGGTGCTCAAAGGACTTAATAGTGTTCAAATTTGGTTGTTGCTGGTATGCGTCAGCATCATCTTAATGGTTGGCGTCGGCGGCGCGACCCGCCTGACGCACAGCGGTTTGTCGATGGTCGATTGGAAGCCGATTGCCGGTATTCTGCCACCACTGAACGCGCAGGCTTGGGAGGCGGAATTCGCGCAATACAAGCAATTTCCGGAATATCAAAAATTAAATAAAGGCATGAGCCTTGAGGCGTTCAAGGCCATTTTTTATTGGGAATATGGACATCGCGTTCTAGGGCGCGCCATCGGTCTCATCTTCGTGGTGCCGTTTTTATATTTTTGGTTTGCCGGGCGGATTGAGCGGCCGCGTAGATCGAGATTTTTGATTGCGCTGGCTCTGGGAGGCTCCCAAGGGCTGCTCGGCTGGTTCATGGTAAAGAGCGGTCTGGTCGATCGGCCGAGCGTTAGCCACTTCCGGCTGGCGGCGCACTTGTGTTTGGCCCTGTTTATTCTGGCGTATGTTTTCGATTTGGTGCTGTCAATGTCGACCCAGCAGAGCGCCGCAGTGCCCAGTGGATTTCGACGGATTGTGCAGATTTTCACGCTGCTCTTGGTCGCGCAATTGATTTATGGCGGATTCACCGCCGGGCTCAAAGCCGGCTTAGGGTTCAACACCTATCCTAAGATGGGGGAAGCATGGATTGCAGAGGCGGCGCTGACGCTTGCACCTTTTTGGCTGAACTGGTTTGAAAACGGCGCGATGATCCAGTTCATACACCGCTGGTTGGGCCTGGCAGTGTTGGTGGCGGCAGCGGTGACGCTGGGTGCGGCTCTGAGCCAAGATGCAGGGGTCCGCGTGCGCCGGGCTGCGGGCCTATGCGTGGGACTCGTCTTTGTTCAATTTTTACTGGGCATCATAACCTTGATTACCGTTGTGCCATTATCTTGGGCCTTAACGCACCAGGTTTTTGCCTGTTTTGTGGTGTTAGGATTGACCTATCTGAACTTTCTCGTGCGCCCCCGCGCAGCAACTTAAAGCCGCGGCGCTCAGAGCATGGAGCTGAAAATCTGATGCGCGTTTGCCTTGCCCAAATTAACACGACGCCGGGCGATTTTGCCGGCAACTTCGGTCGGATCGAGGCAGGGATTCGGGCGGCTCAATCAGGGGGGTGCGATGTCGTTGTCTTTCCTGAACTCGCGATTCCAGGTTATCTGAGTCAGGATTTGATGTATCACGCGCGGTATCTCCAGGAGAATCAACGGATCCTGGCGGATGTGATGCGACTGTCTGGGCTATCAGGGTTTGAAGATCTGTGCATCGTGGTGGGTTATATCGAACGCAATGAGGGTCCAGGCAAGCCCTTTTACAATGCGGCGGCGGTCATTCAGGCTGGGCGCCAAACCTTTAACCACCGTAAGAACTTGTTACCGTTTTATGATGTTTTCGATGAACAACGCTACTTTGAAGCAGGTACGGCGCTAACAATATTCCCCTTAAAAGGCCAGACCGTCGGCATTGCGATCTGCGAAGATCTCTGGAATGACAAGGGCGAAGCGGGTTATCCGGTGCGGAATAACCCGCTAGCACAGTATCGGGCAGCGGGCGTTGAGGTCCTGTTGTCGTTGAACAGTTCACCTTTCATGCACGATAAGCTTGCCCAAAGACACGCGGCCATTGCTGAAAACCTAGGCGATATGACCCTTGTTTATGTTAACCAATGGGGCGGGCAAGATGAGTTGGTTTTCGACGGACAAAGCTTTGTCGTTCAGCGCCAATCGATTCTCTATCAGTCTCAGGAAGTCAAGGTTGATGAGTTTGCGGTCGTTGATTGCGCCGCGTTGTCGACCGCGGCTAAGCCGTCACCGCCTCAGCCGGCAGTCAAGGGACAGCGAGCACAAGTCGATCTGTATGATTTGCTGGTTTTAAGTGTTCGGGATTATGTGCACAAGTCCGGTTTTGAGCAGTTGGTTTTGGCCAGCAGTGGTGGCATTGATAGCGCTCTGGTTGCGCAAATTGCGTGCGATGCGGTAGGGCCAAAGCAGGTTCATGCCGTGCGGATGCCGTCGGTTTGGAGCTCCTCTGGGGCAGGTCGGGATGCGATCGCTTTGCATGCCGCATTGGGATGCTGGGATTACGAGGTGCCGATCGCACACCTTGAGTTGGTTGCCAGTCTCAATCAGCAGTTTAGTACCCAAACGGATCCAGAGAACTTGGTGACCCAAGTATTGGCGGCGGATCGTTACAGCACCGTTGCGGATCAGAATATCCAGGCCAGACTGCGCGACGTGTATGTGATGCATTTTTCCAACGCGTTTGGTGCAATGCCGCTGTCAACGGGCAATAAAACCGAATCGGCCTGCGGTTATTACACGCATTTTGATATGAACTTCAGTTTTGCGCCGCTTAAGGATCTTTATAAGTGGCAGGTATTTGCGTTGGCGACAGCAGGCGGGCGGATTCCGGCTGAGATTATCGTGAAGCCCCCCAGCGCAGAACTTGCACCGGATCAAACCGATGAGGCGAGCTTGCTGCCTTACGCGATATTGGATCCGTTGGTTCAGGCGTATATCGAAGACTATGTTAATGAATTCGATGCTTTTAAGACCTGGGTTGAACACGCGGCGGTTGATGATCGCCAGATCTCTATGGATTTGACTCGATTGCGGGGTTGGCTGCAGGCGCGTGGGTCATCAGCGCGTTATCAGTCGTTAATAAAATTGATCGCCGGCATGGAGTATAAGCGTCGTCAAACCTGCCCAGGCCCCAAGGTCTCCAAGGTCGCCTTCGGTATGGGTCGACGGATACCGATTGTTAAGAAGGCACATTAGTTTGGGCCGCGCCGCGGGCTCATTCGAGTCCCAGCGGCCGCCCGGTCCCTAGTTGGCCGCCCAAAGCGCCTTGAAACAGCTCGTTATAACGACGTTGCATCATCGAAAGGCCGCCATATGTGTAAAGCCGTTTTAAAAGCGCGTTGGGTTGCACCGCCCGTATTAATGTTCCACCGCAATGCGGCGGGGTAGTTGATCGGTTTTCCTCGGAATCAAAATGGTCACCAAGCCAAATTTAATCGAGGCCCGGATCGCATCAGGATCGGCATCTTCTGTTAGATCGAAGACCTGCTCAAAGTGCCCATCACCGAGGCCCTCGCCGAGACCTTCATGAAGCAGTTGGCTTGCCGGATCTGGGACATCCTGCTTGGATTGACCGGAAATCGTGAGTCTTCGCCGTTCAATGCTCACGTCTAATGTCTCTGGCGAAACACCGGGCATGGCCAATTTGATTTCAATCTGGGTTGGGGTTTGACGCAGATCATAGCTTGGCGCGCGCTTGTTACTCGATGGGTTGCCATCGCTTTTTTGTCCTGGGTTGGTGCGTGCTGGATGCCCGCCAAAGTTGAGCCATTGGGCAAAGTTTGGGTTCATCTGGCGGGTGCTCAGCGTTCGAAGTTGATAGGTCATGGTTTTTGCTCCTAGTGGTTGTCTAAAAATGCTGCTGAGGGTTAGATAAGATTCAGCCGGTTGAATTCAAGGGCTAAGCGTTAAAAAACTAAAATTTAACCGCCCGTCTTTTCGGTATAATTAAAAAAATCTTGGTGTAGGAGAGCAATGTGTCCAAGGCGAACATCTTTTATGCGCAGTCAGGTGGGGTTACCTCGGTTATCAATGCGTCTGCCTGTGGGGTAATCGAAGCGGCGCGGCAAACTCGAGCGGTGGGTCGGGTGCTGGTCGGTCGAAACGGTATTCTGGGTGCGCTGAATGAAGAATTGATTGATACCGCCTTGGAGTCCAAGCGCGACATCGCGATGCTTCGTCATACCCCAAGCGGCGCCTTTGGTTCCTGCCGATATAAGCTGAAATCGGTTGACGCCAACCGATTGGAGTACGAGCGTCTTATAGCGGTCTTTAAAGCGCACGATATCGGATATTTTTTTTACAATGGCGGCGGGGATTCGCAGGATACGGCGAACAAAGTGGCGCAGTTTAGTCAAGACGTCGGCTATCCCGTGCAATGCATCGGTATCCCCAAAACCGTTGATAATGACTTACCCTTCACCGACACCTGTCCCGGATTTGGTTCGGTGGCGAAGTATGTGGCGGTTGCAACCGAAGAAGCGGGTTTGGATGTGGCGTCAATGGCGGCCTCTTCAACCAAAGTGTTTGTGTTAGAAGTGATGGGTCGACATGCAGGCTGGATCGCCGCCGCCGCCGCGCTTGCGGCAAAATCTAAAGGCGACCCGCCTCACATCATCATTCTGCCGGAGGTCGCATTTGACCCCGCGCGTTTTCTCCAAAAAGTGGCACAAACCGTTGCCAAGAAGGGGTATTGCGTGATTGTCGCATCCGAAGGCGCGCAATTTGAAGACGGGCGATTTTTAGCAGCGTCCGGCGGGGTCGATGCTTTTGGGCACGCCCAGTTAGGGGGCGTTGCGCCCACTTTGGTGGACATGATTAAGGCGAAACTCGGATATAAGTGCCACTGGGCGGTTTCAGATTATCTGCAGCGCGCGGCGCGTCATATTGCTTCCGCCGTTGATGTGGCCCAAGCCTACGCCGTGGGCGCCGCGGCGGTGAATCTCGCGGTTGCGGGCGAGAGCGGCGTGATGGTGACCATTGAGCGTCAAGCTGGCATCCGTTATCGCTGGCGCGTTGGGAAGGTTGCGCTGTCGAGGGTTGCCAATGTTGAACGTAAGATGCCGAAGTCCTTTATTACGCGAGATGGTTACGGTATTACGGCCGCCGGGCTCAACTATTTGAGGCCGCTGATCCAAGGCGAAGACTACCCGCCTTATAAGGATGGTCTGCCCCAGTACGTCCGGCTTAAGAATCAATTGGTCCCGAAAAAATTACCAAAGTTTAAGATGTCCTAGCGTTGGTGCCAAAGGGCTGGGCTTCGCCCATCGGCAATGGAATTTCCAAGGCGTTAAGGGTCATCGCAACGGTTGTGTAGTAGCCGCATAAACTGATCAGCTCGATTACGCCAGGGCGACCAAAACCCGCCACTGCTCGTTGGTAGAGCGCCTTGGTTAGTCGCTGATTGTGCTGAAGGGCACTGGCAACCTCCCAGGTCATTTGATCGAGTGGGTCACTCAGGCGCAGGGGCTGGCGGTGTTTGATTGCCTGAATGATTGACTCGGTTAAGCCCGCGTCTCGCGCCATCGGTTCATGTGCCCACCATTCAAACGCTGCTTGCCAATGCGCGGCTGTGACCAAGATCGCCAGTTCGATTTGACGCCGATTGAGGCTGCTCTGAAACCGATGGAAGTAGCCGAGGTTGGATAGGATTCCGCCTAATACGGGAGATTCAATCCAAGGGTCAAAGGGTCCGCCGAGACTTTGCGCGGGGTCAAGCCCTCGAGAGGTTTTGATTTGATGGTGAAGCTGCTGCTGTTCCGGCGTGAGTTGCTCAAAATCTAATGGCGTGTAGCGGTCGTCCATTGTGCACATCCTTTATCGGTCTCTTTTAAAAACGGATCCTAAAATTCAGACAAAAAAAAGCGGGCCAAGGCCCGCTTTTTTACCCAGTTTTACCCTTATAACAAGGGGGCAATCACCAAGCTAACAATGGCCATGACGTTGATCAAGATATTCATGGCAGGCCCAGAGGTATCCTTGAAGGGATCGCCTACTGTGTCGCCAACAACCGCTGCCGCATGGACGTCGGAGCCCTTGCCACCGAGGTTGCCTTTCTCGATATACTTTTTGGCATTGTCCCAAGCCCCGCCAGCATTGGCCATCATGAGCGCCATCAAGACGCACCCAAGTAATGCCCCCGCCAGCATGCCGCCAAGCGACTCAGCACCTAAAACGAAACCAACGACCGGTGGTGCAGCAACGGCAATGATGCCGGGCAGAATCATTTTCTTAAGCGCCGCATTGGTTGCAATTTGAATACACTTTTCGTGATCGGCTTCGGCTTCGCCTTCCATCAAACCTTTGATTTCTCGGAACTGGCGACGAATTTCTTCGATCATCTCCATGGCAGCATCTCCGACCGCCGTCATCGTAATGGAGGCGATCAAAAAGGGCAGCGTGCCACCGATGAAAATACCGACCAATACTTTTGGATTCGACAAGAGCAGTGCAAACTCGGGTTGATGGACTTTCATGGTTTCAACAAAAGCCGCAATAATGGCAAGGGCTGCAAGCGCTGCCGCGCCGATCGCAAAGCCTTTCCCAATGGCCGCTGTGGTATTACCCACTTCGTCTAAGCCGTCGGTGATTTCTCGGACTTCGTCGCCCAGGCCACCCATCTCAGCAATGCCGCCTGCGTTGTCCGCAACTGGGCCATAGGCGTCAAGCGCCATGGTCATGCCGACGGTTGCGAGCATCCCAACAGCGGCAATCCCCACGCCGTACAGGCCAGCGACTTCGGTTGAAACGTAAATGATGGCCGCAATGGACAGGATAGGAATCACGACGGACTCCATGCCAACGGCTAATCCTGTAATCATGACGGTTGCGGTACCGGTTTTACCGGATTCTGCGATCCGAACAACAGGTCCTTGCGCGGTGTAGTATTCGGTCACAAGGCCAATGATCATGCCGCCGATCGTGCCAGCAATCATGGCATACCAAACATTCGTGCTGATCCCGAGTGCTTCAGCTAGGAAGTAAGTGCCGGCAATCAGGATGACCGCAGAAGCTTGGTGCCCCATGCGGAGCGCCTTTTCAGGGGCGGAGTTTGATCGAGCGCGAACGATCAAAATGCCGATAATCGAACAAATCAATCCGAATGAACTCAGTGCTAAGGGGAAAGACATTAACGCCGCTTGGGCATCGCTCATTGAAAGCCCTTGGGTCAGAATTTGCGCTTCAGGGCTGCTCATAACCAAGGTTGATGCGATGGCAATGGTTGCAATCATCGAGCCGCAATAGGACTCAAAAATATCCGAGCCCATACCGGCAACATCGCCGACGTTGTCGCCGACATTATCCGCGATAACGCCCGGGTTTCTGGGGTCGTCTTCTGGGATACCGGCTTCAAGCTTACCGACTAAATCCGCACCAACGTCTGCGCTCTTGGTGAAGATACCGCCGCCCACTCGGCTGAATAAGGCGACAACTGAGCCGCCCATGCCGAAACCGTGGATGGCGTGGGCGGTTTCTGGATCGCCGCCAAACAGCCAGTAAAGCGAGCCAAGACCTAATAAACCGAGAGACGCAACACATAAGCCCATAATCGAGCCGCCATAAAAGGCGACGGTTAAAGCCCCGGCCTGGCCTTGGGACTGGGCGGCTGCCGTGGTTCGTACGTTTGCTTTGGTTGCCGAAAACATACCGAGGTAGCCTGCAAGGGCTGAGGAAGCCGCGCCTGCTGCAAAGGATAATGCGGTATTGCCGCCCAGGAAAAACCATAAGGCCAAGCCAACGGGCGCCGCGAACAAAAACAAGAGCCGATACTCTGTATGCATAAAGACCATGGCACCTTTGTGAATGGCATCGGCAATCTTTTTAATTTTTTCTCCGCCTTCATCTTGTCTGGTCATAATGACGTAGATGATAAAGGCGACAACGAGGCCTAGAACGCCAAATAATGGCGGCAATTGATGGTCAAAAGTCATAAGCGATCTCAACAGGTTGTGATGGGTTGCCTGTCCCCAAAAGCCAGGCGCGCTTATGGTACAAAATTGTGGCCCGTGAGGGAACCGCTGTCTGATCCAAAGATGGTGCAATCTGGGCGCCGATTAGCGGCGATAGCGCATCGCAAAGAATGTGAGGTTTAAATAGGGTCTGAGGCGCTGCGTTGATTAGACGCTAGCCTTGTTCTAGCAATTGTCTCAAGTCGTTCATCGCCGCGTTCGCCCGGGAGATATGAGAGGCCATCACTAAGGAGTGATTGGCCAGTACGCCAAGGCCGCTGCCGTTGAGAATCATCGGACTCCACAAGGGGTCTTGGGTGGGTTCGAGTTCTCGAATGATTTGTCGAAGACTTACCCGAGCATTCTTCTTCTCGAGCACGAGACCAAAGTCTTGCTCGATCGCTCTGAGAATCACAAGGATTGCCCAGGTTGATCCGCGCGCCTCATAAAAGATGTCATCGAGTTCGAGCCAGGGCGTTTTGAGTTCTTGTTCGCTGGCAGTGGTCGTGGATTGCTGAGCGGCACTGTCGCCGGCTAAGGCCGTATCGAGCTGACGCTTGCCAACGCTTGCGCTTAAGCGTTGGGAGAGACTGCCAAGGCGAGTCTCGACCTCACCCAGCCAAAGGCTCAAGTTGTCCGCACGCGCATAAAATTGGGCTTGTTGCTCGCCCGGGTCTCCCAGTCGCAGCAGGTAGCGGTTTAATGCCACGAGTCCTTTTTGATACTCATCTTCTGTCGCGGGCAAGAACCATGAATTGTTATCGAAATAAAACTGATTTTCTGCAATGACCAGATCGGGATCCTCCCGGGACTGGGACTGGCTCCGGCTTAGCGTATTGCGAAGGGCTCGGGCGAGGTCCCGGACCTGCACTAAGACGCCAAACTCCCAATTGGGCACGTTGTCTAAGAAGACGCCGGGCGGAAACAGATCGTTTGACAGATAACCGCCAGGTTTGTGCAGCAGAATACCGCCAAGCTGTTGCAGTGCCTGAACGGTTGCCGTGCCGGTCGGTGCAGCTTGATTGATATTGCCGGAGTCCTCGATGCGCATTTCCGGCTCTTGGCTCCAGTAAAAGCCGAGCCCAACAGACATTAAGACACCGACTGCGATGCCCGCCAAAGCGAGTTTTAGGCTACCAAGGAGCCCAGTATTGGCTGCGCCGGTTTCCAGCTGTTCAAGGCCTTCATCAATCGTCTTTTTAAAAGGGTTTTTCATCGTGTTCGACTCAACCTGGTGGTGGCCATTAGTCGAGCATTGTACTGGGGTTGCTTTTGAAATGCATTTCGATCCGGCTGGGCGTGTCGATTTTCAGGGTGCCGCGCAATCGATTGACTGTGTTGGCGTTAAGCTGCTGATAAAGCCATCTGCCTTCAGCATCATTGGCACTATAAATGGCGATTTTGGCGTTAAGGGTCTCGATCTTCTGCGCCAAGTTCCGAAGGTAGGTGTTCACTTGCGCGTCTTCTGCGGTTGTTTGTGACGTTTCGGTGCGAGCGGCAAGGAGCCAAACGGGCACAATTTCGGTGAGGCGACCTTCTTCTCGTTTCCGGCGCAGCCGATCAGCCATTGCGGTAATGTCTGGGGATTTGGGGTCTACCCGTGCCGCGCGCTCTAAAAACTGGTTAGCTTCCGCGTAGTTGGCAGCCTCGATGGCGCGAAGCGCCCATTCTAAGTATTGATCGATGATGGTCTTAAGGCCGGCCCTCGCGGCTTGGTGGTCTGGATCTGTGATCAGGATTAAATTGAAGTAGGTCAGAGCGCTCGTGGCTTCAGGTTGGGTCAAGTGTTGGCGTTTTAAGGCGTGATCGGCGAGATCGAGTAAGCCTTGATGGCGGTCCGGGTAATACCCGTCAGTTTGCTGACCTGTTTCGATTTCGCTTTGATCGATGCTCGAACTGATTGCAGGTGGATCACTCGCAGGCGTCGTCAGGCTATTGCACCCCACCAAGATCAGCACCAAGCTGCTGAACCAGGTTGTTTTTAAAAGGCGCGAAAAAGCGCGACGGCCGTCTGGGATTTGCAGCGTGTAAGGCGGTAGAATCATGGCTGTAGTCTACGACGGGATTGAGAAAAAGGAAGCGATGGGCATGAAGCGATATTCTCTACTCAAAATTGGGCTTTTGGCCTGGTGTTTAAGCCAAGCACCGATCGGTGAGGCTGCGGGGGCCCTTGATTTCTTTCAATCGAGCGCGCCGCAAAATGACTTGGCTAACAGCATTTTACCGGTTGATACCGCCTTTGAATTTCTCGGATTTGTTCAAGGCCAGCGCCTGCAGTTGTTGTGGCGCGTTGAGCCAGGACACTATTTATATCGCAGCCGTTTAAAGGTTGCAGGGCCTAACGGCGAGCGCGTTGCCGTTCAGTTGCCCGAGGGCGAATCCTATCACGACGAGTATTTTGGAGACGTTTTGATCTACCGTGGGGACTTAGCGCTTGATGTCTCGCTCGGATCTGATCTGTCGAAAGCCAAGGAGGGCGTCAAGCCGTTTCTCATTGAATATCAGGGTTGTGCTGAAGCAGGTTACTGCTACCCGCCGCAAAAACGATGGGTCGGACTGGATTAAACCAAAGAAACCCGCCGTGATTGAACGATGTGATGGAACCCAGTTGCCGGCTTGGGGCGGCATGAACCGACCAGCTCGCCCATGTTAATTATCCTCAGTTCAATTTAAGATTGCGATAAGCGCCTGAAGCGAGCAACAGATGAAACAGCAGATTTTGGTTATGAATGGTCCCAACTTGAATTTGTTGGGTACCCGCGAGCCTGAAGTGTATGGTTCTGAAAGCTTGAAGGACATTGAAAACAGCTTACTTGCCCAGTGTGATCCCGATAAGGTTGCGCTGAGCTTTTTTCAATCCAATGCAGAGCATGCGCTGATTGATTGTTTGCACGCAGCCAAAGACTCCGTTGATTGGGTGATTATCAATCCTGGGGCACTGACGCACACCAGTATCGCGCTTCGTGATGCCTTTCTGGCCGTGAACCGACCCTTTATTGAAGTCCATTTGTCGAATGTTTTTAGTCGCGAAACCTTTCGGCATCATTCTTATTTATCGGACATCGCCCGCGGTGTGATCACGGGGTTGGGTTCTAAAGGTTACGGTTTCGCACTGTCCTATGTACTGGCACAAGGGACTTGATCGGTCTGGCACGTGAGCACCTGTCTTGCTGACCGGCAGTTGGGTCGTGCTGAACATAAAAGATGGCCTCATCGTTCGAGCAGGCTTTGTCAGCTCGGGTTGGCCCGGTCGGTGCTGCCGGTTTTGAGTCGGCGCGGCGCAAGCGAAGGTGACGCGTGACGGCAGGCGGCCGTTAATGGGAGGATGGGTGTGATGCTTGCCCGGGCTGGGTTAATCTCGCCTTCACCCAAAAGATTCAAGCAGTAAAGACTGGGCTGGACCTTCCAGCCTGCCTCTAGGAGCGTTTGTGTACTGGCATAAAGTAACCATTTCGGCCGCAGAGTCTGATGCGGACAACATCGAAGAACATCTCTGGGAATCGGGCGCCTTGTCTGTGACCTTGACGGATCCTCTGGATGCGCCAATCTATGAACCTGGGCCCGGAGAAACGCCGCTTTGGGCGGCGGTTGATCTTTGCGGCCTCTATGAGCAAGACCAAGACATCACCGCCATTGTGGCTGGGTTTGAGTCAGAGGGTCTTAACGTCATCCAAGTTGAGACCATGGCAGAGCGGGTTTGGGAGCGGGAATGGTTGACGCAGTTTGAACCCATGCCGTTTGGCCCGCGATTATGGATTGTCCCGACGGAATACGAGGTGCCAAGCGCCGCCGAGGTCGCTCTGAGACTGGATCCGGGCCTTGCGTTTGGCACGGGCACCCATGCCACCACGGCTTTAATTCTCGAATGGCTCGATCGACAAACTTGGCGGCAACAATCGGTCTTGGATTATGGTGCTGGATCGGGTGTTTTGGGTATTGCAGCCTTGTTGCTTGGCGCGGGGTCCTGCCGCGCGGTGGATACCGACCCCCAAGCGATTACCGCAACGAATGAAAATGCCGCGCTAAACCAGGTTGATCAGCACATTGTCGCCACCTTGCCAGAGGCCTTTGAGCCCGCACAGTACGATGTGGTTTTAGCCAATATTTTGGCGGCGCCGCTTGTGTTGCTGGCGCAAAATTTAATGGATTGCTTGGCCAAGGATGGCATGCTGGTTTTGTCCGGGATTATGAGTAGCCAACAAGTCATGGTTGAGCAGGCCTATGAGGGGCGGGTCCGGTTTGTGGACCAATTTGAGCGCGATGGCTGGGTCTGTCTGGTGGCTAAGTTATGTTAGTCGCGCAATGTCCAAATTGTGGAACGGCTTTTAAAGTCTCATTGAGTGAGCTTGGGGTTGCCAGTGGCCAGCTTCAATGTGGACAGTGCCAAGCACTGTTTCATGCAGAAGATCCAATCAAGACCAATGATGAAATTGAGGCGTTTACGCCCCAGGGGCCTCCGCCAGATACGCTTTTTGAAGCCGATGCTAGCGCGGCAAGCTTGCCTCAGATCAGTGATGAGGGCCTAGAGTCCCTTGATTTAGATCTCGAGGAGATTGCGCAGGATGAGGTGACGTTAAGTCAAGCCTCGGCAGCGCGCCCAGCTTCTAGCGCGCTGTTTGATGCGGTTACCGCATCGGACATGACAAGCGAGGGTTTGGCGCCAGAGCAAACTGGATTTGATCCCGCAGAGGCGGAAAAGCCCGGATCGGTGCCCTCTGAGACATTAACGATGATGGGCATTCGGTTAAAAGCTTGGGCTTTACCTGCTTTGTTAGGTGGGGTGCTGGTTTTTCAATTGATCTGGGTTGGAACGGACCGCGCCCTCAGTCATTCTGGTCTTTATGGTCTTATGAAAGGGGGCTGCCAAATCTTTGGCTGTCATGTGCCGCCCTTTCAGGATGTGACCCGCCTGGCGCTAGAGGACGTTAGTATGACTGCCTGGTCAAGCGGACGGGCTCAGGTATCGGCAAGGCTGATCAATAAGGCCAGTCGCGTGCAGGGCCTCCCGGTGCTTAAGTTTGTTCTACAAGACAATTCGGGGCGAGACCTGGGTCAAAAATTACTGACCCCCGGTGTTGATTACCAACTTAGAGAAGCGGCCTTGATTGACCTTGAGCCCGATGCGCCACAAGGGCTTGTTTTTGACGTGGTTGCCCAAAAATCCTATGCCAACGCAACGTCTTATCGCCTTGAGTTGGTGAACCCACTTTAATCTGTTGTTATTATGGCGGCTTTTTGCCGGAGAAGCCCACTATGCTTGAAATCGGAGGCATTCAACACGCCAGTCGGGTGATTGTCGCGCCAATGGCCGGTGTGACGGATCGTCCGTTTCGGGACCTGTGCCGTGAATTTGGGGCGTTTTGGCTGGTTGGTGAGATGTTGACCAGTGATCAGGGGCTTTGGAAAAGCCGAAAATCTCAAAGCCGTCAAGTCAGTCTGGATGAGACGGGGCCCCGATGGGTCCAGATTGCAGGATCTGACCCCGAGATGATGGCGGCGGCTGCGAAAGCAAACGAAATCGCTGGCGCGGATATTTTGGATATCAACATGGGATGTCCGGCCAAGAAGGTGTGCAACAAAGCGGCCGGGTCCGCGCTGCTTCGGGATGAAGGTTTGGTTGCGGCGATTTTAAAGGCGGTTTGCGCAGCGGTTACGATTCCCGTTACGTTGAAAATTCGTCTTGGTTGGTCGCCGCAAGAACAAAATGCGGAAACCATTGCGCAGATTGCGGAGGCCGCTGGCATTCAAGCACTAACGGTCCACGGCAGAACCCGGGCGTGTCGATTTCAGGGTGAAGTCGACTACGCGGCGATTGCACGGGTTAAAGCGAAAGTCAGTATTCCGGTGATTGGCAATGGTGATATCACCAATGCGCAGCAGGCATCCTCAGTGCTGCAGAACACGGGTGTGGATGCGATAATGTTGGGGCGCGCGGTGCAAGGCAGGCCTTGGCTGCCCGCTGATATTGATCGATTTTTGACAACCGGCTTACCGCCGGTTGAACGATCCTTTGAAACCCAGTGCCGAGCTTTAGCGCGACATGTCCGCGCCTTGCATCATCATTATGGACCTGAACAAGGTCTTCGGATCGCGCGAAAACATGTGGGTTGGTTTCTACAGGCCAACACCCTTGGCAGCGAACCGTTCCGCCAAGCCTTCAATCTTATTCAGTGCGATGCACAACAGCTGGTCTTCCTGGACCGCCTTTGGGACCTCGACGCGGTCGGCGCGGCGGCATGAGCCAAGACGTGGCGGACAGTCTTCAAGGCCCTTTAGGGCGGGTGAGTATCAAGTCTGCTGTCGAAGACACCATCAAAGATTATCTGCGATTGCTTGAGGACCAGCCGATTGATGATTTGTATGCACAAGTCTTGGCTCAGGTTGAACCGTCGTTGCTTCGACAAGTCATGATGCATGTTGGGGACAACCAATCGAAGGCGGCCCGGTTATTAGGCTTAAGCCGAGGGACCTTGCGGACCAAGTTAGGCAAATATGGTCTTTTGTAACCTGGGTCGGCCTGCGCCTCGCCAACGCGCCTTGCCAACGCGCCTCGCCAACGCGCCTCGCCAACGCGCCTCGCCGACGCGCCTCGCCATCGTAATGCGCTGGCGCGCGGTCTAGGCAACCATTTTTTTAAATAGCGATAAAACACAGATAAAACACAGATAAAACACAGTCGAATAAAAGGTGCGATATGGACACGGTTGTCGTAAAGAGTGCATTAATTAGTGTTTCCGATAAGACGGGTCTGGAAGATCTGCTTGCCGCGCTCGCCGCTCGGGGTGTGGCGCTCATTTCGACCGGCGGGACCTATGCGTTCATCCGTGCGGCTGGGTACGAAGTGACTGAAATCTCGGAATACACAGGTTCTCCAGAAATGATGCAAGGTCGGGTTAAGACGCTGCATCCGAAAGTGCATGGTGGCCTGTTAGGTCGCGCGGGGATCGACAACACGGTTATGGCCGAGCAAGCAATTACAGAGATTGATCTGCTCGTTGTTAATTTGTATCCGTTTGAAGCGGTGACCGAGGCGGCAGATTGTTCTTTGGAAACCGCGATTGAAAATATCGATATCGGCGGCCCAGCAATGATTCGATCCGGTGCTAAGAATTTCGATCGGGTGACGGTCCTTACCAGTCCGGCGGACTATGCAGGTCTTATTCAAACGCTCGACGACAACACCGGCGCCGTGCCGCGGCAGGTGCGGTTTGATTGTGCGCGCAAGGCCTTTGCGCGTATCGCGCAGTATGATGCCGTGATTTCGAATTATCTCGCCGCGAGAGAGACCGAGTCAGATCACCATCATCCGAGTTTGTTCCCGTCAGTCTTGTCTCAGCAGTGGGTCAAAGTTCAAGATATGCGGTATGGCGAAAACCCCCATCAGCACGCGGCGTATTATCGCGAGGATCCTGTACAGGCAGGCAGTCTGTCGGATGCGGTCCAAATCCAGGGAAAGGATCTGTCGTTTAATAATCTAGCCGATGCTGATGCCGCCTTGGAATGTGTTCGGTCTTTTTCATCGCCGACCTGCGTTATTGTGAAACATGCTAACCCTTGTGGTGTGGCGTCGGGTCAGGATTTTTTTGAAGCCTACGACAAGGCCTTCGCGACCGATCCAACCTCTGCGTTTGGCGGCATTATCGCGATCAATGGCTGTGTTGATGAGCGTTTGGCTCAAAACATGATCGATCGGCAGTTTGTTGAAGTGCTGGTCGCGGATGCGGTAACGCCCGCCGCGGCTGCGATTTTGGCGACTAAAAAGAATGTCCGGGTGTTAACCGTCGGCGGCGCAAATTCGGGTCAAGTTGGGTTTGATTTAAAACGGGTCTCCGGTGGTCTCTTGGTGCAGACTCGCGATACCTTATTGTATGAACCTGAGCATCTGCAATGCGTCTCTAAACGACAACCCACGGCCCAAGAGCAGATTGATCTGATGTTTGCCTGGAAGGTCGCAAAAAATGTGAAATCCAACGCCATTGTCTATGCAAAGCATGAGCAAACCATTGGGGTCGGTGCGGGGCAAATGAGCCGCGTCTACAGTGCCAAAATCGCCGGTATCAAAGCCGCTGATGAAAATCTGGTGGTGCCAGGTTCTGTTATGGCCTCGGATGCTTTCTTCCCGTTTCGAGATGGGCTGGATGCGGCGGCGGCGGCCGGTATTACCGCGGTGATCCAGCCGGGCGGCTCCGTTCGGGATGAAGAGGTGATTCAAGCAGCAGATGATGCGGGTATGGCGATGCTGTTCACTGGCGTTCGGCATTTTAAGCACTAAACCAGCGCTGGCGCAGGGTTTGCGCAGATGGAGAGGGTAAAAAACGTGAAAATATTAGTGGTGGGTTCAGGCGGCCGAGAGCATGCCTTGGCCTGGAAGTTTGCGCAGTCTGAAAACGTCAGTGTGGTCTATGTTGCACCCGGTAATGGCGGCACAGCGACGGCCGCAAAGCTTGAAAATGTTGATATTGATCCGATGGATTTTGACGCGCTGTGCTCATTTGCTAAAGCGCATCAAATTGAGCTGACCGTTGTGGGGCCGGAAGGGCCATTGGTTGCGGGTATTCAGGCAGCGTTCGCACGCTTTGGGCTTGCGTGCCTTGCGCCCTCGGCGGATGCGGCGCAACTGGAAGGCTCGAAAACCTTCTCGAAAGAATTTTTGGCGCGGCATAACATCCCAACAGCGCGCTTTTCGAGCTTTACCGATCCCAGCGCCGCGAAGACCTTTGCGCAAGAACTAGGGTTGCCCGTTGTGATTAAAGCGGACGGACTGGCGGCGGGAAAAGGCGTCGTGGTGGCCCAAAGTCTTGCGGCCGCCGAGGCTGCGATCGATGACATGTTGTTGGGGAATGCCTTTGGTCGCGCGGGTGCTCGCGTCGTGGTTGAAGCGTTCCTGGTTGGGGAAGAAGCCAGTTTTATTGTTCTAGCCGATGGAACGGATTTCCACGCCTTTGCAACCTCACAAGACCACAAAGCCATTTTTAATGGCGATCAAGGTCCCAATACCGGGGGCATGGGCGCTTATTCCCCGGCACCGGTTGTGACCCAGGCTGTAAGCGAGCGCATTTGTGAACAGATCATTGCCCCGACTTTGCAGGGCCTTTTGAGTGAAGGCATTCACTACACCGGGTTTCTGTATGCAGGCTTAATGATCGATGCCCTCGGGGCGCCCAGTGTGATTGAATTTAATTGTCGGTTTGGCGATCCAGAGACCCAGCCCATCATGATGCGTCTCGAAAGTGATTTGGCTGAAGTGTGTTTGGCGGCCGTCGAGCACCGATTGGCTGAAGAGACGCTTGCCTTCTCACCCAAAGCCGCGCTTGCGGTCGTGCTTGCCAGTGCCGGCTACCCTGGAGATTATGAGGTTGGGGCGCCGATTAGTGGGCTGAGTGAGGTTCAAGATGCGGTTGTTTTTCATGCGGGAACCCGCCTACTCGATGGGGTTTTAACAACGAATGGCGGCCGGGTTTTAACGGTTGCAGCAACCGCGGATTCTGTTGAGCAGGCCCAGCGATTGGTCTATCAGGCCGTGAAGGCGATTCAATTTGAGGGCCAATACCATCGGGACGATATTGGCTATCGCGCAATCGATCGGGAAGCGCGCTAGGTCGTTGAAAGGCCGCCATCGATCGGGATTACCTGCCCGGTAATGTATTGATTGTCGACGAGAAAGGCAATGATCGAGTCGAGGCAGTCAGAGCCTCCCAGGCGGTGCAGGGGGGTGCGTGTAATGAGATCAGTGAGCAGACCCGCATCCTCATAACCCGCTGGTTCAAGCAGTGCGCCGGGCGCGATCCCATTGACCCGGATCCCGGGTGCAAGCTCCAGGGCCAAGCTTTTCGTCAGCATTATTAGCCCGGCTTTGCTTGCAGTGTAGGCGCTATGACCCGCAAGGGGTTTCTCGCCGAAGACATCACATATATTAATAATGCTCGAATAGGGCGCCATGATTGGGGCAAGGCCTTGGCAAATCATGAACGGTGCTTTGAGATTGACGCTAAAGATTTCGTCCCATTGCGCGGGCGACGTGCTGCCAAAAGGCGTACTCGGAAAAACGGCCGCGTTGTTAACAATTAGGTCCAATTGGTCATATTCGGCTTTAACGTCATTGATGAGTTGTGCAACATCTGATTGCTGAGCAAGATCGGCTTGAAAGAGTCGGACTGACTTTGGGCGCGCCTGATTCAGTTTGTGGGCGATGGCGTCGGCGGCTGTTTTTGATTGGCTAAACCCGAGTGCAAGCTGCCAACCTGATTGGTGCAGGTGCTCGGCAATGCCGCGCCCGAGTCGTTGCGCGGCGCCAGTGATCAGGGCAACTTTAGTTCCGATCACAAGTTGCTTCAATTCGGCGTAACTGCTCTGCTCGGATCATCGCTTTGATGTCCTGGCCGGATAGGCCGCTCGCGGTCTCCGGCAGGCTCACCTTGGCGGTTTCCTGAACGAGGCGTTGCCAAAGCCCGAGAATCTGAGTCTGCTCGACCGAATCGATGATCAGCGACTGGCAACTGATGTGAACCGATTGCGCAAAACGCTCAGGTTTTCGACGGGCGTCACCGCGCTCTAGGACCGCAAGAATGGCGTCCGCGCTCAGCGTCGTGACTTGGCAGAACGCCGCAGCCCAAGTCCGCGTCATGCTGGCAAGTTCCAGCCAGTGCTTCGGGATTGCCAATTGTTTGTTGAGGCCCTGTAAGTCCAAGTCAGGATTTTCAAGGACCAGTTGGCTAAAGCGCGATGGCGGTGACGTATCTGTCGCCGGCCCATCGAGATTTTTGGTTTCGGCGAGTTCAACGCCTTGGAACATCTGCGCCAACGCATTGACCGATGCGAGTACCGCAAAAAATTCAGAGGGATGCGGCGCGCTAAGCGCTTTTTCGAGCTCTTTGAAGACGCGTTCCCGTGAGAGCGTGTCAAGATCCCCTCGCGCGACCATCTCACGGCACAGCTTTGTTGTGAGATCATGAACCCTGAATCCAAGCCCCTTCAATCGGGCCTGGAACTGGGCCAGGCGTAGGATTCGTAAAGGGTCCTCAGTGAAGGCGTCAGAGACGTGCCGCAGCAGACGGTCGGCAAGATCTTTTTGACCGCCGTAAGGATCAATCAAGGTGCCATCAGGGGCTTTTGCAATCGCATTGATCGTAAGATCGCGCCGACTGAGATCTTCCTCAAGCGTAATACCAGGGTCTGTATCAAAGCGAAACCCTTGATGACCGGGCGCCTGCTTGTACTCCCGGCGCGCCAGCGCATATTCTTCTTGGGTTTCGGGGTGCAAGAACACTGGGAAGTCCTTGCCCACTTGTCTAAAGCCGCGGTCCAGCATCGAATCAGGTGTCTCGCCAACAACGACCCAATCGCGTTCGAGAATTGGCAGGCCGAGTAACGTATCTCGGACGGCCCCGCCGACTAAAAAGGTGTTCATCAATGCCTCATGTCCCATTGGTATGCTTCATTCTGACGCGGCAGGTTGCGTAAAATAGACGCCGTCTTCGAGTCGTAGAGCCGTTAAGTGTCGGCCCCAAACCGCACCTGTGTCGAGTCCGATCAGTCTTTCCTGCCGCACGCCGCCTAAGGCCGCCCAATGCCCAAAGATCAGGGTGTAGTCGGCAAGACTGGCGTGCCGAGTATTAAACCAGGGGGTGAAGCCCTCGGGCGCAGTCTCTGTTTTATGGGTCAACTCGAGCTCACCGGTTGATTTGTAGAAGCGCAGGCGCGTAAAAAAATTGGTTGCAAGGCGCAATCGGTCTGGGGTGGTCAGGGTGTCGGACCAGATTGCTGGGGTATCGCCGTACATATTGTTCAAAAAAGCGTCGACTGAGGCGCCGCGCAGCTGTTGTTCAATCTCATGCGCAAGGTGTTTGACTTGATCCAAAGACCAAATATCAGGGAGCCCAGCGTGAACCATTAACCGCTGATTGACATCATCGCAGATGAGTAGCGGTTGCTTTTGTAACCACGCAACAAACTGCTCTCGATCAGGATGGGTCAGTAAATCTCCGATCGTGTCACTAGGGGTGGGTGTTTTGATGCCTTTGGCGAGCGCTAAAAAGTGCAGATCGTGATTGCCTAGGGCCACCTTAAGGCTCGGTAAGGCCATTAAATACTGTAGGGTTTCAACGTTCTTGGGGCCCCGGTTAATCAGGTCTCCGGCGCACCAGAGCGTGTCGGTCTCGGGCTTAAAATGTACTTGGGTCAAGAGCGCCATCAAGGTGTCAAAGCAGCCCTGTATATCCCCGACAGCATAGGTGCTCACGATGCGTTCTGGCTCAAAAGGTTGGCACATCGAACGTAATCGGCAACGGTCAAAGACTCGGCTCTTTCACTTGGGTCAATGGCCAGCGCCTTTAATTGATCGGTTGTTAGCAGACTCGATAAAGAATTTCGCAGCGTTTTTCGGCGTTGGCCAAACGCGGCAACCAGAATGTCAGACAAGGTTTTTAAGTTGGTTGCTGGGTGGGGTGGCGGCGCGTGTGGCCGCAATTGAACCACGGCCGAGGTGACTTTCGGGGCGGGTTTAAAAGCGGTAGGCGGCACATCGAATAATTTTTCAATCTCGCAGTGATACTGCGCCATCACCGAAAGCCGGCCATAGGCTTTGGTGTTGGGGACTGCTCCCATTCGGTCGACGACCTCTTTTTGGAGCATAAAAGTCATGGCGGCGACCCGTGTGCCAAGTTCAAAGAGGCGAAAAAGCAGGGGCGTCGAGATGTTATAGGGGAGGTTGCCCACAATCATTAACGGCGCCACGAAGTCATTAAAGTCAACGGTTAGAACATCTGCTTCGATGATGTTGACCGAGCTAGGCAGTAGGCGCCGAAGATTTGGAATCAAGTCTCGGTCGAGCTCAATAATGGTCATGTCTGGCGTATTGTGAACCAATCGCTTGGTTAAGACGCCGTGCCCTGGCCCGATCTCAATGAGGGATTGTCCGGCTGTGGGCCGAACGCTTCCGCATATCCGATCAATGATTAGGTCATCCTGAAGAAAATTTTGACCAAAGCGTTTTTTTGCGCGCATCATCATTTAGGAACTGACCATGCGATCTGCGAGGTGAATTGCAGCCAAGAGGCTGCCGTGATCCGCACGACCGGTACCTGCAAGATCGAGGGCCGTCCCGTGGTCAACAGAGGTTCGAACGATTGGCAATCCCAGCGTGACATTAACGGCATGTCCAAACCCACTGTGTTTGAGCACGGGCAAGCCTTGATCGTGATACATGGCGATAACAGCATCGACGCCCTGCAGCGCCTGTCGGGTAAAAGCCGTGTCGGCGGGCAATGGGCCTTGAACAAAATGGCCGCGGCTTTGGAAATCTTCGATAACGGGCGTAATGATGTCAATTTCCTCCCGACCGAGATAACCGGCCTCGCCAGCATGCGGGTTCAGACCACAGACGCTGATGCGCGGCTTGGCAATGCCAAAGTCTTCCCTGAGTGATTTTAAGGTTTGCGCGATGGTTGCTCGAACGGCGTCGGGGGTGATCGCGCGAGCAACCTCGGATAAGGGCAAGTGGGTTGTAACCAATGCGACTCTGAGCTCACCATCGGCCAACATCATGACCACCTTATCGGTTTGCGTGCGTTCGGCCAGCCATTCGGTATGTCCGCTGAAAGCAATGCCGCTTTGATTGACGACGGATTTTTGGATCGGTCCCGTCACGAGGGCGGTTTTGGGATCAGCTTCCCAGAGTGAAATCGCTTTTTCTAAGCATTGCACAACGAAAGGGCCCGAGCGCATGTCGAGCTTGCCGGCTTGGACGGTGTAACCGAGGTCACACGGTATGACGTTGAGGTGGCCAGGCGCATAGTCTTTCGGATTGGATAGCACTCGGAGTGCGCATTTTATTCCGAGTAAGTCAGCGCGTGCTGCGAGCGCCTCAGGGTCTGCTAAATAGATTCTTTTGAGTGCATCGGGCAATAGTGCATCGCTTGCCAAGCAAACATCCATACCAATGCCAGCGGGCTCTCCCGGTGTAATGACAAGCGTATGGTCAGATTCTGATTTCGACAAACGCATCTTCCCTGATTTCACGAACCCAATTATCAACTTCCTCATCAAAAGATTGATTCCTGAGATAGTTACCCACTTGATTGCGTTTGAATGTCTGACTGAAATCCTCGATTCGGCGACCCGTCACTTCCAGAAAGTGGAATCCAAACTCGCTTCTAAAAACCGGACTGACTTCATTAACTTGAGTTTCAGAGATGGCTTTCTCAAAGGGGCCGACAAATTCATCACCGTTACTCCAACCGAGGTCGCCGCCATTCAAGGCCGAGCCGGGATCTTCAGAGTAGAGCCGCGCGACCTCTTCGAAGGCGCGTCCACTGATCACTTCTTCTCGCAAGCTCTCGGCCAAGGCTTCGGCCTCTTCGAGCGATCGGATCTCATTGGGATTGATCAAAACATGACGAACCCGAGTTTGATCAATCATGCCTTGTGCTGCTGCGCCACGTTTTTGTAGTAATTTAATAATATGGAAGCCGGAGCCGCTTTGAATCGGCCCTTTCACCTCGTTGACAGCAAGATCGGTCACAAGATCTGAGAATAAAGTGGGGAGTGCGCCGGGTTTCCGCCATCCTAGATCGCCGCCCTCAAGGGCATTTTTGCCCGCTGATTTGGCCATTGCCAGGGCTTGAAACTCAGCGCCGGCATTGAGTTCAGAGACTAAGGTGTCTGCCTGCGCTCGGATGCCTTGGATCGCGGCTTGGGACATTTCTGAATGGGTTGCCAGCAGGATATGACCGACCCGATACTCATCGGCGGTGAGTTCTCTGCCCGCATCTGAATTGAGAAAATCGTCGATTGCTTGTTCGCTGATTTCAATTCGGTTGTTCATGACGCCTTGCTGAACTCGGCCAATCATGATTTCTCGCTCGATTTGCTGACGCATCCCTCGGTAGGAGATGCCATCAGCGGTGAGGGCTTGTCTAAACTGCTCGAGACTCAGTTTATTTTGGCCGGCAATTCTCGCCATGGCTTCATTCAACTCTGCATCGCTTACCCGTACTCCGGCGCGGCGCGCCATCTGGAGTTGGAGGCTCTCAACGACCAGACGCTCAATAATTTGTTCGGTGAGGATGTCATCGCTCGGCAGGCTACTCGGGTTAGCAGCTTGTGCTCGTATGGCTTTGGCCCGCTCAGCGACTTCCGAACGGGTGATGATGTCGTCGTCAACAATCGCTGCGATCTGATCAAGCACAATCGGCAAGCCGAACGCGGGCAGACTGACGAGGCTCAAATAAAGGAGGATAAAGGGCATTTTGAACATGTTCGTAACCTTGATTCTGTTGGTTTTAAGCAGGTCGCTTGGCGTCATCGGGTTGCGGCGGTAAAACCAGGAACACTGCGCTCAAAAACCCGGGTCATGTCACTGCCAATTTGCATCAACCCTTTGAGTTCAAATGAGAAGAAGATACCGGTCCGAGTTTGAGCATCTATTTGGTATTGGCCTGCCACCCATGTGAGCTTGGGGTCAAAGGACTTTCTATAAGCCGCGTCAACCGTCCAGCAACAGCCATTGTATGACACACCGAGGAGGGACTCTATATCTTTACTCGCTCGATTATTACGGCCCCATAATCCCCTAACTTGAAAACCTTTCCCGATTGGGGCTTGTAAGGCGATCTGAGAGACGCTCGATTCAGGCATTATCCCGGCCTGCCCAAACAAATGCTCGGCAGTTCGATATCGATGCTGGAGGCTGATCAAGGTTGAACCGCCTGGCCGATAAGACAGGCTGAGGAATCCAGAGGCGATCGCCTGCTGTTGGTGCTGATACGAAAGATCAATTCGACCCGTGATGGCGCCAGCGCTCGTAAGTTCCGCTTGAAAGTCGGTTTGATGCCCGCGACGACCACCGCGGGCGGGTTGGTCTGTGGTTGCTTGATACGATTGTCCCACACTGATGCGGCCGAGTTGATGGCCGCTGGATCGTTCTAGCCAGCGGTGGTCAACACCCAGTGCGAGGGTATGGCCCGAGACGCCCCAATCGGCGCCGACGGACGCATAAGGGTTGAACATGGAGGGATAGTTGGGTTCGAGCCAGGCGGAATCGATACCGAATTGTGGTTGATCGCGATGGTTACGACCCAGCGTGATCGAAATCTTGGGTTCAAGAATGCGATCGATCGAACGGGTGCCGCCTCGATGTGTGAGCCGAGTCCCGGCTAAAACGTGCAGGAATGGGCTGTTGAAAACGGGTCCGGCTTCCGCCTCTTGCGTTGCTCGATATCGTCGAAGCTTTGCGCCAACGGTGCTTTGTAAGTAGCCCAGCGCGTTCTCGTAAGGCCAAGTTAATTGTGCATCGAATACCTGACGCTGACCCTGAAAAGTGTCCGGGTCTGGATCCTGCATGCGTGATTCGGTCAGACGCAGGCGGGTTGTCCCACGTAAACGTCCCAAAGACCGGTTGTATTGAATATCGAGTTCCGGGCGCTTTTCAATTTGTTGATTCAGTTGCGGCACGAGCATCTGAAACCCTTGATAGGATAAATCAGCCTTTAAATGGGTGCGTTCATACTGCAGGGAGATCCGTTGATTCAAAGCCGGTAAAATGCTGCCGTATTGGGGGTTGGCTGGACGAAGTCCGCCCAGATGACCACTGTAGGGGGCCAGATCGCTGTCGAAATCTCGTAAGAAGTTTAGGTCAGAGGCCTTGCTGAAATTGATTTTGGTTGTCAGTCCGGCAAGGTTGAAGTCGTAAAAAAGACTCACAATGTTGCGGTTAGACGCGTCTTGATTTTGATTCGGTGCCAAGGATCTTAAATCATTGACGCGATCCTCTGGCAGAAACGCGCCATTGAATTGCCCTTGTTGGTTTGCCCCAAGGCCTCTGACTTCGGCCTCAAAAAGTTGCCCGCGCTGACTCATGTGCCGGAGACCAAGGGTTGCGTCAAGATCGGAGCGGAAGTTGAAGTAGTATTTTAAATCAGTCTCAACCCCGTTTCGGCTGTTCTGAGACAACCCAATGGGTAAAAAGCCGCTCTGACGTTCGGTCGTTACCGGTATTTTTAAATAAGGCAGGTACAAAACCGGAACCTGTTTGATCCGAAGGACCATATCTTTAACGGTCAGAGCGCTTTGGACTTGGTCGGCGACCAGTGAACCACTCGAAATCTGCCAAAAGTCAGTGCCGCCGGGACACCGGGTGACCACGCCTTCAGACAGTTCAAAACGCTGACGCCCGCTGAGCTTGATTTCGGCAGCACTGCCCCGAAGATTTGATTGGGGCTGTAAAAATTGCGCTTGTTCGACTGATCCCGCCCCGATTAAAAAGTTACCGGAGGCTCGTGTACCTGTAATGCACAGATTGGCATCCACAATGGAGACGTTATTGTTCAAGGTTATTCGATTGTCGTTAAAGCTCAATTGGGCATTGTCGGCCTTTAAGCGGACGTCTTTGTTGTAAATTAGGACGTCACCAAAAATTTCAGCAAAAGCGTCCGGGCGAACGTTGGCGCGCAGCGCAGAAATGTGTGTGCTGCCGTCAATGCCACTAACGCCCGCAAAATCTGGGTTACGACACTGCGCTGTCGTCAGGCCGATCGATCCGGCAGCGAGCAGGGGCGCGCCTGCGCAGAGCACGATTAGGGTAAGCAGTGGTCTCATTCCGAATCGGAGGAACCGATGAGGCATAGTAAACATCTGGGTTTTCGCCGAGGTCCAAGAATAAGCCATAATGGGGGAGATCAACAGAGAACCCGGAGCCGATTGATGGATACCCGATTGAGACAACTCAGTCATTGGGCCAGTGCCCAATTCCTCCCGGCCGGGCAAGTAACACTCTCGGCCGCTGATTTTGTTTCGGTTTCGGATGATGCGAGTTTTCGGCGCTATTTTCGCTGCCCGAAACTGGACCGAGCGATCGTGTTCATGGATGCGCCACCGGATAAAGAACCGCTTCAAGACTTTCTGGCGATTGGCAATGCGTTGTCTGCGGCGGGTGTGCCTGCGCCCGAATTTTTTGCCGTCGACCTTGAAACCGGGTTTTTAGCGCTGTCCGACTTTGGGGACCGACAGTTACTCGGCCTAGTCCAAGACGAGCCTGAAGCTGTTTTGTCGATCCTTTCCGAGGTGACGGGTTTGCTGAACACCGTGGCAAGGGTTGACTGCACGCTGCCGGTCTATAGTGAGTCGATGTTGCGGGCCGAGATGGACTTGTTCCCAACCTGGTATTTGACGCGCCTGCTGGGCTTAACACTGACCGATGCGTTTTGGCCTGTATGGCAAGACGTTTGTGATCGGTTGGTTGCATCCGCACTGGCTGAACCCCAGGTCTTTGTTCATCGTGATTTTCACAGTCGCAATATCATGGTGCCGTCGAAGGGGGGCTTGGCCCTGCTGGATTTTCAGGATGCGGTGCGGGGGCCGTTGAGTTATGACCTCGTGTCGTTATTAAAGGATTGCTACATCGAATATGAACCTTGGATACAACAGGAACTTGTTGAGGACTATCGACAAGCTTGGCTGTCTGATCCGCAGGTCCAGGCCATGACGCCAATCGCGTTTTTTCAGACCTTTGAGCGCATGGGGTTACAACGCCATTTAAAATGCGCGGGCATCTTTTCGAGACTTTGCTTGCGGGATGGTAAATCACGGTACCTAAACGACATTCCGATGGTGATGAAATACGTGGCGACGGTTTGCCAGAGCCAGCCTGAGTTCCGTGATTTTTTTCAGTGGCTACAAGCCTTTGTCTTGCCAGACCCAATGGGTAGATCCGCATGAAAGCGCTGTTGCTGGCGGCAGGCCGGGGTGAGCGGATGGGTGCGCTCACCCATAATTGTCCAAAGCCGCTCTTGTCGATTGGCAAAGAGCGGCTCATTGAACGACATTTGAGGCGGTTGAAGGCCGCTGGGGTCGATGAGGTCGTGGTGAACTTGTATTACTTGGGCTCTCAGATCAAAGCGCACTTGGGTGATGGTAGGTCTTATGGGGTCCGAATTGTCTATTCTGAGGAATCATCCCTTTTAGATACGGGTGGCGGCGCCCGAGCCGCGTTGTCTCTGCTGGGCAATGATGCCCCCTTTTTGATGATCAGCAGTGATGTGGTGACCGATTTTGATTTTAGAGCGCTCACGCAACTTACGCCGGATCTTGCGCATTTGGTTCTGGTGCAGAATCCCGCACATCACCCAAGCGGAGATTTTTCACTGAACGCCAAGGGGGCGGTTTTGCCTGGATCAGCATTAACTTATTCCGGGATTGGCGTGATCGCGCCGGCGCTCATTCAGTCGTCGACGAAAGCCTGCTTTGCCATGCGCGAGGTGTTGTTTCCGGCGGCCGAGCAAGGTCGTCTGACCGGTTGTGTCCATGATGGCTATTGGTCGGATGTCGGAACACCTGATCGGCTGCAGAACACGCAGGCAGATTTTGAGGCTGGTCTGTGTCGTTGATCAGTTGGATCCTGTAAACTGCTCGCCCTAAGCCGGGCGCAGAGCAAGCAGTGTGCCGTGATGCCTTGTTGAATTGACGCTCATGCCGAGCAAGAGGGGTCTATGAAAAACGATAGTTGGATCGCGCCGTCGATATTAGCGGCCGATTTTGCCCGGCTAGGGGCCGAAGTCGATGCCGTGCTCGAGGCCGGTGCCGACATCATCCATTTTGATGTCATGGACAACCATTACGTCCCGAATTTGACCATTGGCCCAATGGTCTGCCAGGCCTTAAGACAGTACGGCATTGCCGCGCCCATTGATGTGCATTTGATGGTTGAACCGGTTGATCGAATGATTGGCGATTTTATTGAGGCGGGTGCCAGCTACATTACCTTTCACCCGGAAGCGTCGCGACATGTCGACCGTTCACTTGAACTGGTAAAATCGGCCAACGTCAAAGCTGGATTGGTTTTAAATCCTGCGACGCCGATCTCGTGCCTCGATTATGTGATGGACAAAGTCGATATGATCCTGGTGATGTCGATTAACCCAGGGTTTGGTGGCCAGACGTTTATTGATACAACCCACCGTAAAATTCAGGCCATTCGCGCTTTGATTGACGATAGTGGTCGGGATATTCGGCTTGAGGTCGATGGTGGCGTTAAAGTGGATAACATCGCCGCGATTCAGGCATCCGGCGCCGACACGTTTGTTGCAGGTTCGGCTATTTTTGGACGTCCAGACTATGCCGCAACGATTCAATCGATGCGCGCGGCGCTTGCCGCTGCCTAGGTTGAGATGACGGACTTGGCCCACAACACGCCCGCCTACCTTGCCACGCTTTTGGCCGAGGGATGCCGGCACTTGCCGGTTTGTCGGGAACTGGTCGCGGATTTTGAAACCCCCTTGTCGTGCTATGCCAAAGTGGCGCGAGGACCCTACAGCTACCTGCTAGAGTCGGCCAACCAAGGCGGCGAGAAGTGGTCTCGATTTTCGATCATTGGCTTGCCGGCAAGACGGATTTTAAGAGTTATCGGTGATCGACTGACGTTGACTGATAATGGCGCGCTCGTTAGAGATGAGGTGATTGAAGACCCGCTGGCCGAGATTGCTCAACTCCAAGAAGCCTTTAGTTACCCAAGCTGCGCGGGGATGCCGAACTACACCGGTGGCCTTGTGGGTTACTTCGGGTATGACACGGTTCGCTATGTCGAGCCTAAAATCAAAGATTCAGCCCCCCCGGACGAGCTGGGTTCTGCCGATATTGTTTTAATGGTTTCCGACGATGTCATCGTGTTTGATAACGTCAAGGGTCGAATGCACCTTGTGACCCACGTGAGCGATCTGAGTCCGGATCAGATGAATCAAGCCGCGCTGCGTTTAGATGCGATGCAAGGCTGTTTGAAAGGGGCGCTGCCGGATGAGTTCGTTGCGCCAAAGGTTTCTCCGAAACTCGAAGAGCATGATTTTATTTCGTCTTATGGCGAAGATCAGTTCAAGGTGGATGTGGCGCACCTGAAAGAATACATTGCGGCTGGCGACGTGATGCAGGTGATTTTGTCCCAACGTTTGTCGTGCAGCTTTGAAGCGGCGCCGCTGAATCTCTACCGGGCCCTGCGCGCCTTGAACCCCTCGCCCTATATGTATTTTATGGACTTAGAGACCGTTCAGATTGTGTCGTCATCGCCTGAAATTTTGGCGCGTTTGGAGCATGGAGAGGTGACCGTTCGTCCGCTTGCGGGGACTCGGCGGCGGGGCAGGTCCCCAGAAGAAGATCTTGAGATGGAACGTGAGTTGCGGGCGGATCCCAAGGAGCAAGCAGAGCACTTGATGCTCATCGATCTCGGCCGTAATGATATTGGTCGGGTCTGCGAAACGGGAACCGTTGCGGTTTCAGAGATGATGACCATTGAGCGATACGCCCATGTGATGCATTTAGCATCCAACGTGTGCGGTCGTTTGAAGCCAAACCTCACAGCCATTGATGTCCTTAAAGCGACCTTGCCGGTGGGGACTTTGAGCGGGGCACCCAAAGTTCGCGCCATGGAATTGATTGATGCGTTTGAGCCCGTGAAGCGCGGTATTTTTGGGGGCGCAGTCGGGTATCTGTCTTGGCAAGGCCAAATGGATACCGCCATTGCAATTAGAACGGCGGTCATTCAGAACGGCAGGTTGTTTGTCCAGGCGGGCGCTGGCATCGTGGCAGATTCTGAGCCCCATCTTGAATGGAAGGAAACCCTCAATAAAGCGCGCTCGGTCATGCAGGCTGCAATGATTGCCGAAGACGGTCTAAGGTTTCGCGATTCGAGCGAGGACAATCGATGAAGGTCATTGACGGTCATGGAATAGGTTGTTTTAAGCGCTGCGCGCCTCGAGGTTCCAGATGTTATTGATGATTGATAACTATGACTCCTTTACGTACAACGTGGTGCAATATCTCGCGGAATTGGGCGCAGAGGTTAAGGTGGTGCGCAATGATGAGATCTCGGTTGATGATGTTCAGGCGTTAAAACCGAGCCACATTGTTATTTCCCCTGGACCTTGCACGCCCAATGAGGCGGGTATTTCGATGGGCGTGATTGATCGGTTTCGCGGCGTGATCCCGATATTAGGCGTTTGTTTAGGTCATCAAAGTATCGGTCAGGTGTATGGCGGAGCGGTCGTGCGCGCCCCTCGGGTGATGCATGGCAAAACCTCCGAGATTTTCCACACAGGGGTTGGCGTCTTTAGCGGTCTGCCCAGCCCGTTCGTGGCGACGCGCTATCACTCTTTGGTGCTTGCGCCAGAGTCGCTGCCGGATACGCTGGAGGTGACTGCGTGGACTTCGTTTGAAGACGGCTCGATGGAGGCCATTATGGGCGTGAGACAAGTGGCTGACGGGGTCGAAGGGGTGCAATTTCACCCTGAGTCGATTTTGACCGAGCACGGACACGCGTTGCTGAATAACTTTTTAACTCAAGGCCTTGGCGTATGAGCTTACCGACGCTGTTAGCAAATTTAGTGGCACAAGAGGATCTTTCTGACGAGCAGATGACGTTCTTGATGCATACCATTATGACGGGCGAGGCAACCGAGGCTCAGATCGGCTCGGCCCTGACGGCTTTGCGCATTAAAGGGGAAACCGTTGTGGAGATTGCGGCGGCGGCCAAAGTGATGAGAGCATTGGCGGCGCGGGTCACGGTGGACACAAGCGGCCTCGTTGATACCTGCGGCACCGGTGGCAGCGGCTCGAACAAGTTTAATGTCTCAACCGCGAGCGCCTTTGTCGCAGCCGGCGCGGGTATCAAGGTCGCAAAGCACGGCAACCGGGCGGCATCAGGAAAGAGCGGTAGTGCGGACGTTCTGGAAAGCGCTGGCGTTCACCTTACGTTAACGCCCGCCCAAGTTGCGCAATGTATTGATGTGGTTGGGCTAGGGTTTTTGTTTGCGGTGAATCACCACGGCGCGATGCGACACGCCATTGGTCCCCGAAAAGAGCTGCAGTTCCGAACCGTCTTTAATTTATTAGGTCCGCTCACAAACCCGGCGGGTGCCGAAAATCAGGTATTGGGGGTGTTTGATCGCGCCTGGGTGCGGCCGATGGCTGAGGTCCTTAAAAAGCTGGGTAGCCAACGGGTACTGGTTGTGCATTCTGAGGATGGGCTCGATGAGATTAGTATCGCAGCGCCAACACGCGTGGCTGAGTTGGTGAATGGCGAAATTTCCGAATATGACATCCGACCAGAAGATTTTGGAATGAAAGCGCAGACTTGGGCTGGGCTAACGGTTCAAGATAGCCGCGAAAGTCTGACTTTGGTGAAAGCCGCTTTGTCTGGCGAGCACGCTCTGGCCAGTCAGTTTGTTACCTTAAATGCCGGCGCCGCAATTTATGTGGGGGGTGGTAGCCAAACCTTAAAGGGCGGCATTGCGCTGGCCGAAGACGTCATTGCCAGTGGTGCGGCGACTGAAAAACTCCGGTTTCTTGTTGAGTTCAGTCAGCAGCTCGGAGCGCTCTCATCATGACAACCCCCACAGTCCTTGAAAAAATTATTGCAGAGAAACGAAAGCATATCGCAGCGCAGCGAGTCCATCGTCAGATGGACCCAAAGGCGTTGCAACGGCCATCAAGCGTTCGAGGTTTTTCAGATGCCCTTAAAGCCAAGCAGGCCCTTGGGTTGCCCGCGGTTATTGCTGAGATTAAAAAAGGCTCGCCGTCTAAAGGCGTTATCCGCCCCAACTTTGACGTCGCATCGATTGCCGCGTCTTATGAACGTCACGGCGCTGCTTGCTTGTCTTGTTTAACGGACGAGCCGTTCTTTTTTGGGTGTGATGCAGACCTGGCGACGGCGCGCTCGAGCGCTGCCTTACCCGTCTTGCGCAAAGACTTTATCATTGATGAATTTCAAATTTATGAGTCGTTTGAGCTCGGTGCGGATTGTATTTTGTTAATCGTGTCTGCCTTGACAGATGAGGCGCTGGATGCGTTTTACGCGTTGGCGATCGGGCTGGGTCTAGACGTGTTGATTGAAGTTCATGACGCCGCAGAATGTCAGCGGGCGCTTCGATTAGCACCAAAACTCTTGGGCATTAATAACCGGAATTTGCATGACTTTTCTGTCAGTCTGGATACAACCCTTGGACTGCTGACGCAGATCCCGTCTGAGACCTTGATCATTACTGAAAGTGGTATTCATACTGAGTCCGATGTGCATTCAATGTGGACCTCCGGCGTTGGCACGTTCTTAGTTGGTGAGGCGTTTATGCGGCACCCCGAACCGGGCGAAAGACTGAGCGCGTTGTTTGGGGCGATCCAAACAACAGCGACAAGCAAAAGCGATTAAGAACGCCTCTTGCCTTGGGTCTTCGGCCTAGCTTGGGCCGGGTTGTCGCCCGGCCCGTATCTCAGGGCAGGGCTTTAGGTTTTGTTTATTGGATAAAGCGCGTCCGCCATAACCCAGAAACTCGGATAACGGAGAAGGCAAAATGAAAGCGATGGTGCAGTGGCAGGGCGAGGTGTGTTTTCTGGCGAGGTCTGAGACGGGCCATCAACTACTGCTCGATGGCCCTGAAGAAGCCGGTGGCCAAAATAAAGGGCCGCGTCCCATGGAGCTCGTGCTGATGGGGTTGGGCGGCTGTGCCAGCTACGACGTTGTTTCAATTCTTAAGAAGGCTCGACAAAAGGTATTGGACTGCAAGGTTGAGCTGTCTGCTGATCGCGCGGAGGCAACACCCGCTGTCTTTACCAAAATCCAACTTCATTTTGTGGTTCAGGGAGAGGGTATCAGCGAGCAGCATGTCGCGCGAGCGGTCCAGCTCTCGGCGGAAAAGTATTGTTCTGCGTCCAAAATGCTGGAAGCCGGTGGGGTTGAGATTACGCACAGCTTTGAGATTCAGGCGGTGTCGATATGAAGCGGCCAGGCAAAACCCAAGGCCTGCGTCATATTGCGTTGTTTGTGCCGGATTTGGTTGCAGCAGAGCACTTTTTCGTGGATCTGATGGGGATGACGATTGAATGGCGGCCGGATCCTGACAATGTGTATTTGACATCGGGTAATGATAATTTGGCGCTCCATCAGGTGGAGACAGTGGACGGGCAAGGTTCTCTGGACCACATTGGGTTCTTCATTAACGACCCGGATGAGGTCCAGGCTTGGTTTGAATTCTTACAAGCAAGCGGCGTGGAGACGCTAACCGAGCCCAGAACCCATCGAGATGGCGCGATCAGTTTTTACTGTGTCGGCCCCGCTTTGATTCGGGTGCAGGTGATCTATCATCCGCCCATCGCAGCCAAAGAAGGACTCGTCGGCCCTTAATCGCCACTTTGACGCTTAGATCCAACGGGTCGAGTTCGTCATGAGTGCGGATTGAAGGGCCATGAGCTTTTTAATGGCGGCGGGGTATGGCGCGCCACCTTCATCGAGGGCCGCCTGTTCATGGCCGGCTTCATCGGCTTGCATTTGAGCAATGATTTCCCGAGTCCGATGGTCGCCCTCTGGAAGCTCCGCCAAGTGTCGGTCCAGATGCTTGCAAACCTCTTCTTCGGTTGCGGCAATAAAACCCAGGCTCACCTTATCCCCCATTAATCCGGTTGCGGCGCCAACCATAAACGAGGCGCCATACCAAAAGGGATTTAAATAACTGGTTTGTCCGTTGAGTTCGCGCAACCGCTCTTGGCACCAGACAAGGTGCTTTTGTTCATCTTCTGCGGCGTGCTCTAAATGCGCTCTGGTTGAATCACTACGGGCACTGAGCATTTGGCCGTGGTAGAGGCCTTGGGCGCAGACTTCACCGCAGTGGTTAACGCGCATGAGTTGTCGGGATTTTGATTGTTCGTCTGATGTTAATGCATCGTCCCGGCGGTCATATTCGAAGCTATTCGCGACGGGTAAGGTGCCGGTTAGGGTCTTCAGGCTGCGATCGACGTGCCCCAGTAGCCGATCAGTCCAGTGCAAGGCCCTCATGCTGGGTCTGCTGCTAAAACGTAAGCCGTATGCCCGGCTTCGTTAAGAAGATATGCGCCAAGCAGGTTAATTTTTGGTGATGCGGGACCTCGCACAGCGTACACGATCTCTGTAGAGAGCTCATGGATATGATTCCGCAAGGCCATAAAGGGGATGGCAAGCTCGTCCGCTGCAGGTTCCGGCTGCGGCTCATCCGGCTGATAGAGGTTGAGGATTTGTACTTGGGTACCGTGAACCCGGACCGATTCTTCGATTTCGGCTGGGGTGATCACTTCAATGACGGGGTTTAACAACAAGTCCTCGAAGTCGGCCTCGGTAAGCATTCCAAGCTCGCAGGGCGCCGTCGCCATGACGGTTGCATTTCTGGGTAGGTCGCTGACTAGGGCATCTTGGCCGAAGCTCTGCCCAGCGGTGAGTTTTGCGACTTGGTTGACCTTGCCGTTCATTTCAACATGGACAGAAACGGCGCCTGTTTTGATCATATAGAAATAATCGCCGGGATCGCCTTGCTTGATGATGATCTCACCACTGGTGACCTGTCGCGTTTTAAATCGCTTGAACAGTGCCTGAATGTTGGTCGGTGGGATGAATTCAAATAGTGGCGTTGAGAGCAGACGCTCCATCCAGTTACCGGTTGAAAGTGAATTCTCTGCCGTGCTGGCTGCCGCCTCAAGCAGCGTCTCGATTTCACTTTGAACGGCCTTGGGCAACGCAAAAACCGCGCAAGGTTCTTCGCAAACAGCGGACACCGTATGCGGCTGAAAATCATCAACGGCGCCATAAGTTTGACTATCCGTTTCGGTGAACGGTCTGTTTTCAAATGCGTCGTTGACGAGATTGAGCCGACCTGTCAGCAGCCAATGCGAATCCGCATCATGACTGAAGCGCTTAAAAATGAGTGCGCCGGCAGGCTGATGTTTGATCTCGCCGCGCGCTGCGATTTTAGTAAAGTCTGCATCGGAAAGCGCGGAAAAAGGGCTCAATCCCTTCAGGATTCTGAGTTGGCTGTCGTCCATTATGCGTCGTTCATGACCAAGGGAGATTCAGTATAGTCCCTCTGCGGTGATCATCAAGGCGCACTGCGTGATCTCTTGGCATGACCTGGTTCTTGATTCAGCGGGCAGATGCCGTTTGAGTGGCTATTGTGAGGCTGTTTTGATCAGTGTCGCTGAGATTTGCGCGGCTCTCGCCATCGCTGATGGTTTGTGAACAGTGACCTCGACCCGCGTCAGTGGATAGTGGGTCAGTAAATGGTCGGCGGCAACATTCGTCAGGGTCTCGAGCAGTTTAAAGCGCCTGGCCTTGATGAGCTTGGCGAGATCTCGGGTGAGGGCATCATAGTCTATGGCCAAGGTGAGATCGTCCTTGCTGGCTGGCGGCGCAAAATCATATTCCAAACCAAGATCCAAATAGATTGTTTGTAAGACCTCGCGTTCTCGCGGGTAAGCGCCAATGATGGTTTCTATTTCAAGCTGGGTGACGTCAATGCGGCCTTGTCGGGTCATGTGGCCAGCCCCTGAAGTTCGGTCATAGGCCATCTTGGGCGCGCAATGATCTCATGGTTATCGTGCTGCCATTGGCTTCGACGGAGTAGGCCCGCAATCGCAATCATCGCGCCGTTATCGGTGCAGAACTTAAGGTCTGGATAGCTCACCGCAACCTGTAAGGATTGGCTCAGGGCTTGAAGGCCCGCCCGAAGCGACGTGTTGGCGCTGACCCCGCCGGCTAAAACAAGGGTCGGATATCCTGTTTGTGCCAGCGCGCGGGTGCATTTAATTTTAATGGTCTCAACAACCGCGTCTTCAAAGGCCCGCGCGATATCAGCTCGATCCTGATCGCTTGGGTCCTTTAAGGCTCTTAAGGTGTTCATGGTGTGAGTCTTAAGACCACTGAAGCTGAAGTTCAGTCCTGGTTTTTGGGTCATTGGCCTAGGGAAGTGAAATCGGCCTTTGGCCCCGTGGGTTGCCAAAGCGGCTACCTGTGGTCCTCCGGGATAACCCAATCCCAGCATCTTGGCGACCTTGTCGAAGGCTTCGCCGGCCGCGTCGTCCATGGACTCGCCTAGGATTTCGTATTCTCCAGGCTGGCTGCAGGCCATGAGCTGAGTATGCCCGCCGGAAACCAAGAGCGCGACAAAGGGATATTGCGTTGGTGTCTCCGTCAACTGGGTGGCTTGCAGGTGGCCTTCCATGTGATGAATGCCAATGGCGGGAATGTTCCAAGCCAGCGCAAGCGATTTGGCGATGCTTGCGCCAACCAGCAGGGCGCCAATCAGGCCGGGCCCTTCGGTATAAGCAATTGCGTCGATCTGATCCGGTTTGGTTTCGGTTTGCGCCAAGATCTGATCAATCATCGGAAGGCATTTTCGGATATGGTCTCGGGAGGCCAACTCCGGAACAACACCGCCATAAGCTTTATGGACATCAATTTGGCTATACAGAAGATCGGCCATTAATCCCAGGGAATCGTCATACAGAGCAATTCCGGTTTCATCACAAGATGTTTCGATCCCCAAAACGCGCACGTTTGGCTCCAGACGGTATTGATTGAGATGGCAATTATAGACCGAGGGTTGCGTCGCGTCTGCAACGATTGGAGCGTGCGGGCAAAGACTAAGCTGGGTAAGGCTAAAAAGGTTTAGCCTTTTTGGGGCTTTTGCAATTGCTCGGGATTGTGTTTAGAATCCGCTCTCCATTTGGCTGGTGTAAAAGAAACAATGCCCTACGTAAAAGTAAAAGAAAACGAACCGTTTGACATCGCACTCCGACGCTTTAAGCGATCCTGCGAAAAAGCCGGTGTCCTGGCCGATGTTCGTAAACGCGAGTTTTACGAAAAGCCAACGTCAATCCGAAAGCGTAAAGCGGCAGCGGCTGTAAAGCGGTATGCGAAAAAAGTACAAAGAGAATCAAGAAAGATGGAGCGGCTCTACTAGTCAGAGCTCTTTAGCTCAGAGCTCTTTAGCTCAGAGCTCTTTAGCGGGCTATGACCCTCATAGCCTTATTACCGTTCAGCACAGCCTCTGACACTTGCCGCGCGTCTTGGCACTCCCCTTAGTCCTCCTTTTCCTGAACCATCGAGGCGTTTTATGTCAGCATCCCTAAAAGATCGGCTACAAAATGATGTCAAAGATGCCATGCGAGCACGCGCCAAGCAAACCTTAGGTACCCTGCGTTTAATCATGGCTGAGTTGAAGCGACGAGAAGTTGATGAACGGATTGAATTATCTGATCAAGATGTGTTGCTAATCCTTGAGAAGATGGTGAAACAAAGAAGAGATTCCTTGAGCCAATACCTTGCTGCAGATCGCCAAGATCTAGCAGACCAAGAGCAGTTTGAGCTTGATTTGATTGCCCAATACTTACCTGAACCCTTGTCCGATGAAGCGGTTTTAACGCTGATTGAAGAGGCCATCGAAGCCGCGGGCGCGCGCGAAATGTCGAAAATGGGTCAGGTAATGGGCTGGGTTAAAGACCGGGCGCAGGGCCGAGCCGATATGGCGAAGGTGGGCCAGCTGGTGAAGGCGCAATTAAGTCAGGGTTAGCTTGCGAATCCACAAGGCCCCTGCCACACTTCTTAGCCGTTAAAGTGCATTGGTATCGCGGTGATTCCTCCTACTTTTATTGATGAGCTTCTTGCCCGAACCGATATTGTTGAGATTATCGAGTCCCGGGTCGCACTGAAGAAAACAGGTCAAAATTTTTCCGGTCTGTGTCCGTTTCATCAAGAAAAATCCCCCAGTTTCTCTGTGAGTCAGGAAAAACAGTTCTATTACTGTTTCGGTTGTCAGGCTTCCGGCTCGGCATTGAAATTCTTAATGGAATTTGACCGCATGGATTTTTTATCTGCGGTTGAATCCCTTGCGGGTCGCTTGGGTTTGGCGGTGCCAAATGATGCCTCAAGCGAGGATCGCGAGGCGGTTGCACAGCGTAAGTTGATTTTTGACACCCTCGCAGAGGCAAAAGATTTTTATAAACAACAGCTTCGATCGAACCCCCAGCGGGGACGAGCGGTTGATTATTTAAAACAAAGAGGCCTGACTGGGGAAGTCGCGAATCGGTTTGAAATTGGGTTCGCGCCGCCGGGTTGGCAGAATTTGTTGGGGTCAAAGCCTGAATCGTCAAGCTATCTGAGTCGTCTCTTAGATGCGGGTCTCGTGGTGACCCAAGATGCCGAGGATAAACGCTACGATCGCTTTCGGGATCGGGTGATGTTTCCGATTCGGGATCTACGTGGGCGAACCATCGCTTTTGGCGGTCGGGTGATCGGCGACGGCAAGCCGAAATATTTGAATTCCCCTGAAACTGCGGTGTTTCATAAAGGGCGAGAGCTTTATGGCTTGTTCGAGGCCCGTCGCAGTCAGAAAAACTTGTCAAGGTTGCTGGTTGTCGAGGGTTACATGGACGTGGTGGCGTTGGCGCAAAACCAAATTGAGTTTGCGGTTGCGACTTTGGGTACGGCGACATCGGATGAACACATCCAAAGAATGTTTCGCCAGGTCTCAGAGATTATTTTTTGTTTTGACGGCGACGCTGCTGGCCGGCGTGCCGCTTGGAAAGCGATGCTGACGGTCCTGCCGCATTTGAGCGATGGTCGAAGCGCTCGGTTCATGTTTCTGCCCGAGGGTGACGACCCCGATTCATTGGTAAGACGGATCGGGCAAGCGGCGTTTCTTGCCCAGCTGGCGGCATCCCACTCGGTTGCTGACTGGCTCTTTGAAAAGCTGGCGCAAGATTTAAAAGACAAGGGCCTTGATCCGACTGGGATTGCCGGTAAAGCCGCTCTGAGTAAAGACGCAATGCCGTTAATTAATCTAATGCCGGAAGGCGTGTTTCGGCAGCTCATGATAGACGCCCTCTCGCAGAATACGGGTTTGTCGACCCAAAGGCTCCAAGATGTAACGGAAAAATACGACGGCTCGCTTGAAAGCGACATTCAAGATGCTCGGCCGCGGCATGACGAGACGACGCCCGAGGTTCAAAATGCTCGGGCCCCGGAGGCGATGATTCGTGCGAGTCTGGACCCTGCATTATCGCTGCTGATTCTCCAGCCCGAGCTGGCCTTTGAGTTTGAGGTCGAGGCCTTTGAGTGCTTAACGCGCGGAGATCAAGACCAATTGCTTCAGGCGATTGCCTTGGGCGTGCATGCAGGAAGCTTGAACTCTCCGGGTGAGATTCTCGCGAAGTTCAGTGGCAAGCCAGAGCAGATGTTTTTAAAAAAAGCTTTTGAATACAAGCCTTTACTTGGAACAGAGCACCTTAAAGACGAGTTTATAGGGCTCATGAAAAGTAAGTTCAAACGCTACAGCCAGCAGGACGGACGGGCTCAGATCGACGCGTTATTGCAAAAACCGCCATCGCAATTGTCCGAAGAGGAGCGTGGGCTAATCCGGCAGTACTTTTCAAAGACGCCGGCTGGCGATGACCCATCATTAATCCCATGAATTTTCTACCATTCTAGTGCGGCTTGCCCTGGTCTGGACTGGCTAAACGCCCAAGACGACCCTATACTAATTTGCTCCTTTGGGGGGATGAAGTGAAAGAGGGGTGTTATGGTCAGCGTTCTTGCTCAAAAACAATCAAGGTTAAAGAAGCTCATTGCGCTCGGTAGAGGGCAGGGGTACCTCACTTATTCTGAGGTGAACGACCATCTACCAGATGATATTTCGGATCCGGAACAGATCGAAGATATTATTGGCATGATCAACGACATGGGGATCATGGTCTATGAAACGGCGCCGGAAGCCGATGATTTGATGGTCGAAGCCGACGTCACGGATGATCTGGCCGCAGATGAGGCGGCGGCGGTGCTTGTGGCCGTTGAAAACGAAACAGGACGAACGTCCGATCCGGTCCGCATGTATATGCGAGAGATGGGTACGGTTGATTTGCTGACCCGCGAAGGTGAAATTGAAATTGCCAAACGGATCGAAGAAGGAATACGAGATGTGCTCGATGCTGCATCAGGATTCCCGGGCGTTGTTGAGCGCATCCTGAGTCGCTATCAAGAAACCCAACAAGAAGACGGTAAGCTGATTGATTTGATCATTGGCTTTTTAGATCCTGCTGAGCATGTCGCGCCCGCCGCCCAAGTCGTCCCAGGAGAGGCCAAAGACGAAGATGCGGCTGAAGTGGATAACGGGCCTGATGCGGAGCTCGCAGCAGAGCGGTTCGGGATCTTAGAAAAACAGCTGGCTAAAACGGCTCGTTCAATTAAGCGCAATGGCCGTCAATCTGATGCGGCGCAAAAGGAACTTGCGGCTTTGGCGGTTGCCTTTCAGTACTTCAAGTTTATTCCGAAAGAGTACGAACGAATAATTAACGAGGTCAAAGCGCCGCACCAAGAAATCCGCCGTTCAGAACGCCAGATCATTGCGCTCTGCGTTCGCGAGGCCGGCATGAGTCGCAAAGCATTTATGGATGCGTTTCCGGGCAATGAATGTGACTTGAAGTGGTCTGCCAAACAAATCAAAGCCGGTGTCAGTAAGTTGAAAGGCGTTCAGGACGAGGTGGTTCGGGCCCAAAAACGGATCGTCAGTATTTCAGAAGCGGCGGGGCTGACAGTGGCTGATTTGAAGGATCTGAATCGCCGGCTATTTATTGGCGAGGCCAAAGCGCGTCGCGCGAAGAAAGATATGGTTGAGGCCAATCTCCGTTTGGTGATTTCAATTGCGAAGAAATATACCAACCGGGGGTTGCAGTTTTTAGACCTGATCCAAGAAGGCAATATTGGGTTGATGAAAGCCGTCGATAAATTCGAATACCGACGAGGCTATAAATTTTCGACCTATGCGACTTGGTGGATTCGTCAAGCAATCACGCGTTCAATCGCCGACCAAGCAAGAACCATTCGAATCCCCGTGCATATGATCGAAACGATCAACAAATTGGCTCGGATTTCTCGGCAAATGCTACAGGAGATGGGGCGGGACCCAACGCCGGAAGAGCTTGGTGTCCGCATGGAAATGCCGGAAGAAAAGGTGCGTCGCGTGCTAAAGATTGCCAAGGAGCCAATCTCCATGGAAACGCCGATTGGCGATGACGACGATTCCTCTTTAGGCGATTTTCTGGGTGAGGATGCTAATGGCGATGCGGCCGCCGTGGGCGCGCCTTTGGATGTTGCAACAGAGGAAGGTTTGCGGGATGCCACCCGTAATATCCTGGCAGGCTTAACCGCCAGAGAAGCCAAAGTGCTTCGAATGCGGTTTGGGATTGATATGAATACCGATCACACGTTGGAAGAGGTGGGTAAGCAGTTTGATGTGACCCGAGAGCGGATACGGCAAATCGAAGCCAAGGCCTTGCGCAAATTGCGACACCCCAGCCGTTCAGACCATCTAAAGAGTTTCCTAGACCAGTAGGCCGAGTTAGCGTCCTAGTTAGGCGGTTTTCGACTGTTATTTGGGGCGTCACTGAGCGCTGGTCGCCGAACGCTGAGTGCGGGGCCGTAGGACAGCGCCAAATCTAAGCCAAATTTTGACGGTCGATTGACGCGGTCGTTCGACGAGGTCGTTCGACGAGGCCCAGGCGCTTTCAAAAGCGATAGCTTGGTTAGTACTGAGCCGTGCCACCATCGACGCTGAGCAGCGCGCCGGTGATCCCGCCACCGACGTCGCTTGCAAGCAAAACGGCAACCGCCGCCACTTCCTCGACGGTGTTGGGTCGTTTAATCGCCGCTTCTTGCGAAAAAGTGGTGACCATTTCATCGAAGGTCATGCCCATTGCCTCAGCGGTCTTGGGGCCATTATCCCGAACAATATCCGTGATGATCAGTCCGGGACAGATGGCGTTCACGGTAATGCCCTCGGTACCAACTTCTCGAGCAATTGATTTGGTCATGCCGTTTACCGCATGTTTTGCGGTGCTATAGGCCGTCAATACGGGCTTGCCGTGTTTGCCTTCCATCGACGAGATATTAATAATGCGTCCCCACTGTTGCGGCAGCATCAGCTGCAAGGCCCGGCGGGTGCCCCAAAAAGTCGAGTACACATTCCATTTCATACATTCGTCAAAGGATTCATCGCTGAGGTTTGCCGCCGGTTGCAAGTCACCTGCGCCGCCCGCGTTATTCACCAAGATGTCTAATCGACCAAATTGCTCGGCGGTTGCGCTAACGAAGTGTTCAATCGACGCCTGGTCCATCGCATCACCTTGAATGAAAACTAAGTGATCACCGGCGCTCAGTTCTGCGAGCATCGCCTCGGCTTTCGCTGGGTTTCTCGCCATGATCGCAACTTTCGCGCCTTCGGCGAGAAAAGCCTCCGCAATTGCGCGACCGATCCCGGCTGATCCGCCCGTGATAGCAGCAACTTTTCCGTCTAATTTCATCTGTTGGTCCTCAAGTTAATAATTCAAATGCATTCAGCGCGTCGATTGAACGCAGAGAATTGCCCAATAGTGTTTCGCCCAGCGCCCGACCCCGTTCATTGGCCAGATCCAGTGCGCTACAAATTACCACGGCATAGCAAAGGAAATACAGTGCACATTGAGTGAAACGTTGCCTGCAATCCTCGATTGGATAGTCAACGCCTAACTTGGTGAGTTCGGCGTGATAGAGCGCGACCCAATCTTGGGCATCCCGGACGGCATCGCTAGGGCTTTGCGTTAGAAAGTAGGCAAGATCATGTTCTGGTGCGGATTTTGATACCGCCTGGAAATCAACGAGCGCGATGTGATCCGGACCAAAAAAGATGTTGTCCAGGCGCATATCGCCGTGACTGATGCAGATGGGGTCTGCGGTAATGGCGTCAAGTAAGGTTGGCAGATGGTCCGGGAGCTTTGGAGCGAGGCGCTCGGCCTGCTCTGAAATCAGCTCCGGAAACAACCTCGTAACAACGGGCCAGCCGGCTGAAAACCCAGCTTGCATACCGGTAACTTGGGCCTCGTTATTGTGTCGCTCGATCGACGGGAACGCCGTCGTCTTGAAAGTCTCGGCATGAAATTTTGCTAAGGCTTTAACCACTTGCTCGCACTGCGCAATGCTGCAGCCGGCAACCTGATCACCAATCTCGTATTGGTCTAGATCCTCGAGCAGGAGCACGAAGGCGCGGGAGTCGGGATCATAGCCCGCATGAAAACAACGGGGTGCGCGAATCGATAGGGTAGGCGCAATCTCGGTGTAAAAGGTGATTTCTCGTTCGTACATTTGATAAAGCCCGGCAACCGCGCGATTGTCGGCGACGGGTGATTGGAACTTTGCGATCAAGGTTTTGGGACAACCCTCGCCTTCAAGGGTTACACGGGTTACGAGGCCCAATATACCGACCCCCTCACCTAATGGTTTGACAGAAAAAGCATTGACCTGGCAATCCAGTACGGCGCTTAACCAGTGCGTTGTCAGTGCCTCCGGTGATATAGGAAAGAGGGTTGTCATATGGCTTTCTCCGGGATTTTTATCGCAGGGCTTAGTTGCGCCAAGATTGGGTCCGCTCTATGGCTTGTCTGAAGTATTTTAGGCTTAGGCCAAGGCAGACAATGGCAACCGAGTAGTTAATCAAAGCGAGCAATGAAATGGACTGACCCAATGCCAGCTCGCTTTCGAAGACAAAGTCGCTGATCACCGCGGGTAAAGATGGCGCAAAGCTATAGGATAAGAAGTTAACCGCGATCAGATAAAAGGCAACCATCTGGCCGCGAAGCTCATTTGGGGACACCGTTTGCAGGGTGGCAATAATCAGACCTGGCGGCATCGACATACAAAATGTGACGGGAACGAGCAGTGCCAAGGCGACATAGGGATCGGGTGCTACAGTTAAGAAGGCCGCCAAAGGCAGCAGAGCAACGGTCGAATAAAGCACGACGCGTAAGGTTGCATCCACTTGGCCGCGTTTAATCATGGCGCTCGCAAAGAGCCCGCCGGCAACGCTGCCCGTTATCCCAACAACCAGCGCGATGCTGCCATAGGATAAGCCAATTTCTGTTCGGCTCCATTCATGGTTTCTAACAAAGTATTCCACCAGCCAGCTGAACAAAGACCAGCCTTGGGTTGCAAGGCATAAATAACCGAGGAAGACGAAAAAGAAAAAATGTTTCCGGCTTTTTATGAAGGCCCAGACGTCTTTCATTGGCACTGAGGTGTCATCCGCCAGCTGCTTATTTTTGCGAGCGGGCTCAATTAAAAACCACATGGCGAGGGCGACGAGCAGGCCTGGCGCGCCAACCAGCATTAAAACCATCTGCCAAGAGTAGATCTCTCCTAAAACGGGCACGACGAAATTGGGTGTGCTTTCAAGATAGTCAATTAAGGGCCCACCAGCGATATTGGCGAGGCCTTGGCCAATAAACGGTGCAGAGGCCACAATGCCAATGGCAATTGGAAGGCGCTCAGGGGGGAAATAGTCGGCCAGGGCTGAGTTTGCCGCCGGCCCGAGCGTTGCCTCACCCACGCCAACGCCCATCCGGGCAAGGAAGAGCTGCCAGTATTGGGACGCGGCGCCGCACATCATGGTCATGAAGCTCCAACCGGCAATGCCTGCTGTCATCAACTTGATTCGGTTGTAGCGATCTGCGATCCGACCCGCAGGATAGGTCATAAGGGTATAAAACAGGGCAAAGGCGAACCCCATGATCAGCGAGACTTGCGTGTCGGAAATGCCGCCCAAATCGCGCTTAATGGGGCCAATCATGACGTTGAGAATTTGCCGATCGATGATTGAGAAAGTGGAGGCCAAGGTGAAGATAAAGACCACGAGGATCAGATAGCGATTCGAAAAGGTTTGATTCACAGCGACAGCCTAGGGATTTTCAATCGGGGGTCAAGATATCACAGAATCCGTACAGGTGGTTCGACTTCCCGAGGCTGCCGCTGCGAAGTGCTGTTTTGCCGTATGGAAAAGGAGCAGGTGCGCGCGGCATTGCGAGCAAGGGGTTGTCGGCCTGCGCTTTAATTTAATGCAGGACACGGTTGGCGAG